>Ga0208373_1000950_pt1 | contig 42809 bp, 41 predicted proteins | sample RifOxyC2_FD_184036 | JGI IMG/M metagenome (GOLD analysis project Ga0208373, IMG submission 184036) | Soil microbial communities from Rifle, Colorado - Rifle Oxygen_injection C2 (SPAdes) | ecosystem: Environmental > Terrestrial > Deep subsurface > Rock core/Sediment | place: Rifle, Colorado...
AAGAGAAGGAGGGTCATCACTCAGTTATTTGGTTGACACTGAAAAGTGAAGTGTGGGACAGTAAAGTTTTGTACTATAACATCTCCAAAATTTCGTCAATAAAACCATCCTCCCATTCTGTTTGTTTCCCAATAATTCTGAATCGTCTTCACGGTGGTCCCAGCAAAAAGAAGCATTGAAGATGAATTGGAGAAGCACAAGCAGGTAAAAACCAAGCAAAATACCTAGCCAGTATCCCTTTTTCTACGCCTGAAGACAGCAAATCCTGCCATTAGTATACTATTGTCATACATTATCAACCGAATCTTTATATAGGACTCAACCAACAAAAGCCCCAGTACGTTTTCGGGAAAAGGCTAACAGGTTCCTCGTAAGGATATTGGGGGTGGCACATTTTTTGTGCCTTTTTCTTTTTTTTGTGAGGGCATTCCTTTTCAAAAGGAGAAGCACTCCAGAAATCCTACAGCACACACTAGATGCCCTAAGAAGCTACCTTGATTCCCTTCTGCAATTCTTTGATCCTGTCCCGGATATTTTCAATAGTCTTTACATTATCCTGCTGGGTTAGCAATGAGCCACACTCAGGGCAGTGGTAGGTAAGCTCCACCGCCTGGTCAAAGTCAACACGCACGCAACCCTTTGGGCAAATGAAGAAGTTGCCCTGCCCGTCTTCCTCGCGTTCAAGGCGCTCCCTAAGCTTTGCTAACTGCTCGCGCTGCATCTTTGAAAGAAGCTCTCCCACCTTGCTGAGGTTGAATGTCCAGTAGCTGATGTACCAGCCCTTCTCCCTATCCTTCTTCCTGATGTAGGATGCGATGTTCAGCCCGTTCATCCTATACAGAAGATGCCTGATGGTCTGCATATCAAGCTTGCAGTGCTCAGCGATGCTGAACTCTGACATATTCTTCTTGCTGCCAAGAAAGTCCATAATCCTGACTGCTTCATCTCCAATGAGATTGCGTATTATTTCACGCGCCTTCTTCATAGGCAATGCCATGGTGATAGTGTCCTTCGTAAAGAGCTCCTGTTCTGACCCTAAACACCCCCAGTCATTGAACGGTTGTGATGCTGTAGCCACAGTGAAACCACTCAATAGTGGTTATTTTTTGAGTGGTTGTATATAAATATTTAGGTACTCAAATTATGGCATTATAATCTCTACTTCCCTGTAGTTATTTAACATCATCCTAACTAGCAATAGCCTCAACTATTGCTTTGCATCTTCCACACCCAACGATAGTTAACCTATGGCTTCAGACTATATAAACCTTTGCTTTATATTTTATATGTAATACTTCACCTTTCTGAAGTAAAGAGGTACCATTCCTCCTTCGGGTACCGTCGGCCTTGCGAGACACTATTGCGGGGCGAGGACATCGTATCCCCGTAAGGGACTTCCCCCTCCGATGTTCTCTACCGCAAGGAATATGAGGCTCGGTGAATTGACGGTACCCTTGACAGAGATAATGCTCACAAGCTTCATTTGCGTGAAGTAGTACCTTTATATGGGCTTTGTGTAAGTGAGCATTCTTTCAATGTGTAGGTTGGTAGAAAAATGGTCTGGTCCTATCGCCCCGTCATAATATGCTCTGCAAATGTGTGGTCTCATGGTTTTTTAAAACTTTACCCTTCTATTTTGCATCACGCCCACACACAACAATAAAATTTTTAATACACCCGCGTTTAACTCCCTGCCTGATATCACATGAGTGGCAATGCAAAACTCACCATTTTTGTCCCAAAGGAGATCCGCAGTGACGAGACCAGGGTTGCTGCAACTCCTGATTCTGTGAAAAAATACATCGAATGGGGCTGCTCAGTCATTATTGAGGAAGGTGCAGGCGCTGCAGCATCCATAGCTGACGTTGATTTCAAGGCAGCAGGGGCAGCAATCGAGAAGGATGCAAAGAAAGGCTACGCCGCAGCTGACATCACCATAGCGGTCAACCCTCCTGCAATGCATCCTAAAGCAAGGAAGCACCAGCTTTGCCTGATGAAGAAGGGGGCTACGTGGGTCTCATTCCTTGTTCCGCAGTCTGAGCCTGATGCACTCAAAGAGGTGGAAAATAACAAGCTTTCCCTGCTTTCCATGAACCTTATTCCGAGAATCTCAAGGGCGCAGAAAATGGATGCCCTCACATCACAGTCAAACATCGCTGGCTACAAGGCAGCCATCATGGCTGCCGGGCGCCTGGGAAAGATATTCCCCCTCATGATGACGGCAGCAGGCACCATCCAGCCTGCAAAGGTTATCGTGCTTGGAGCAGGCGTAGCCGGGTTGCAGGCAATAGCTACGGCAAAGCGCTTGGGAGCACACGTTGAGGCATCAGATGTTCGGCCAGCAGTCAAGGAGCAGGTGGAATCCTTAGGCGCAAAGTTCATTGACGTGCCTTTTGAAGAGGGAGTTGAGGACAAGGGAGGCTACGCCAAAGAGGCCTCAAAAGAGTATATTCAGCGCCAGAAAGAAGAGATAGAAAAGCGCCTGCCTGAGGCTGACGTCGTCATCACAACAGCGCTCATCCCAGGGAAAAAAGCGCCAATACTCCTTACTGAAGAGCAGGTGAAGCTTATGAGGCCAGGCTCAGTCATTGTTGACATGGCTTCAGAGCAGGGAGGCAACTGTGCGCTCACTGAGCCTGGAAAGGACGCGGTAAAGCACGGCGTGACTATCATGGGAACTTCCAACATCCCTGCAACCGTTCCGGTTCATACCACCCAGCTCTATGCAAGGAACGTCCTTGCGCTCCTTCAGGGGCTAATAAAGGATGGGAAGCTTATCTTCACCATGGAGGATGAGGTTGTTGCTGGCGCCCTTGTGGCACGGGATGGCGGGATAGTGCATCCCTCATTGAAGGAGGAGAAGAGCAAGCCTGCAAAGTTAGATACCCCTAAGGGAAAATCAAAGAAAGGAGGAAGCTTTTCATGATTGACATTCTCGCGCTGTTCACCGCATTCGTCCTGGCAATCTTCATCGGATTTGAGGTTATCAACAAGATTCCGCCGACATTGCATACTCCGCTCATGTCAGGGACCAATGCAATCTCAGGCATCACCATTGTCGGTGCTTTGCTTGCAATCCCTTACAGCAGCCCAACGACTGCCAACCTGCTTGGAGCTGTTGCTCTGGCGATGGCAACCATCAACGTCATCGGAGGCTTCATGGTGACTGATCGCATGCTTGCTATGTTCAAGAGGAAAGACTAATGATGGCGCAATACCTCAACATCCTCTATCTCTTTGCAGCAATCCTTTTCATATTAGGGATTAAGGGATTGACCAGAATAAAAACCGCAGGCAGGGGCAATCTTCTCTCGGCAATGGGTATGCTTGTTGCAGTCATAGCAACGCTGCTCAAGATGCAGCTTGGTGATGAGGCGCTAGGCATTCTTGCAGGGCAGATAGGGTGGAGCTACATTATTGCAGGGGTTGTTGTAGGCGGGCTGATAGGCGCGATTCTTGCTAAGACCATCAAAATGACGGCAATGCCACAGTTTGTTGCCCTGTTCAACGGCTTTGGCGGCGGCGCTTCTGTCATGGTCGCACTCTCCTACAGCGTTGCAAAGATTCTCTCAGGAACACCCATCGGCTCTTTTGACATGCTCACGGTCATCTTAAGTCTGATCATTGGTTCAGTGACCTTCACCGGAAGCTTGGTCGCTTTTGGCAAGCTGCAGGGCTTTATTTCAGGTAAGCCTATCCTGTTTCCTGGCAACAAGCTGCTTAATCTTGCGCTTGCGCTTGCGGTGATTGCCGGCTCATCCTATGTCCTTTTAGGGATTGTAATCCCTGCCAAGCTGGTGTTGTATCTTATCGGGATCACCGTTGTCACCCTTCTCATGGGCATCCTGCTTGTGACGCCGATTGGCGGAGCAGACATGCCCGTCGTCATCTCGCTTCTGAATTCCTATTCCGGCCTTGCAGCTTCTGCAACAGGGTTTGTGCTGAAGAATGACCTGCTTATCATCAGCGGAGCGCTTGTAGGCGCCTCAGGCCTGATTTTGACCAGGATTATGTGCAAAGCAATGAACCGCTCGCTAGCAAACGTGCTGTTCGGCGGCTTTGGCGCAGACGACTTTGCAGTATCGGGTGAAAAAGGCAAGCAGGAATACACCAATGTCAAGGAAGCATCGCCTGAGGAGGCAGCATTGACCCTTGAAGGAGCGAATTCAGTCATCATCATCCCTGGCTACGGCCTAGCTGTGGCCCAGGCGCAGTTTGCAGCGCAGGAATTGGCTGAGGCGCTTGAGAAGCGAGGAAGCAAGGTGTCGTTTGCCATCCATCCTGTGGCAGGAAGGATGCCAGGGCACATGAACGTGCTTCTTGCTGAGGCGAAAGTGCCGTATGAAAAACTGTATGAGCTTGACACGATTAACCCTGAATTCAAGACCACTGACGTCGTCATCATTGCCGGCGCAAACGATGTCGTCAACCCTGCAGCAGCTAAAGAGAAGGGCTCACCTATCTATGGCATGCCGATTCTTAATGCCTATGAGGCAAAGACCGTTTTTGTCATCAAGCGCTCATTATCCCCTGGCTTTGCCGGCATCAAGAATGCCCTGTTTGAATATGACAATACCCAGTTGATTTATGGCGATGGCAAGAAGGTGCTGCAGCAGCTTATTAATGAGTTGAAGGAGCTTTAGACATTCCTTTCCTGCTGGTAAAATTGCTTCAAATGGCGTTGATATTTCTGCATCCAATGCGGGGGCACGGCCTTAATAAGGCTCAATTTTATTAACGCATAAAGAACCCCTCTCGCTATGCGCATCCTGATGCTCTCGCCGGAATTCCCGCCGATAGGCGCAAGCCTTGGCCACCACTGCTACTATCTTCTGAAAGCATTGGGCCAGGAAGAAGGGGTAGTCCTTGACTTCATCACCGCCTCCATCGAAGAGGAAGAGCCGAGGATTGTTGTCGGAAAAAACATCACCATTCATGAGATTCCTGCCATTCCTGCCGGGCAGCATCATGCAACAAACACTGAACTCATCAGGTGGAGCTACAGAGCAAGAAAGACGGCAATAGGCCTTCTTGCAAAGAACAGCTATGCCGCAGTCCATGCCCTTGGGACCTATCCTGCTGGAGTAATTGCCTGCTCTATTTGCAGGGGTCTTCCTTTCATTCTTACTATCAGGGATAAAGAGCTTCCTTCTGGCAAGGGGCGGAATTCCTTATTCAGGAGTGTTATCTATATGCCACTCTCAAGAAAGGTGTGGAGGAATGCGCATAGGGTTATCTGCGATAACAGGGAGTCAGAAAAGGAGCTTTCCCTTTACACGCAGAATATCTCCTGCATTGAGCAGGCAGCAGACCTTTCAGTTTTTGGAACTGATTATTCAGTGAAGCCTTTTTTGCGGCTGCTGTGCGTTGCCAAGCTTACTAAAGAGAAGCGGATTGATGAGCTTATCATGGCAGTAGCGCGCCTTGAGCAGGTGGATCTGACGGTCATTGGGACAGGCCCCTATGAGGATGAGCTCAAGTCCCTCTCAAAGAGGACTGGTGCATGGGAGCAGAGCACGTTTCTTGGCTATGTGCCACATGAGCGGCTGAAAGACTACTATCAGGAAGCTGATCTTTTTGTCTGCCTGACAGGAGAAGAGAAAGTTGCAGCATCCATAAGAGAGGCAATGGCTTCGGGCCTGCCGCTTCTGCTCAGCGGCACAAGGCATCATGCTGAGCTTGTCAATGGAAACGGCATCCTTCTTTGGGAAGTGACAGCAAATGCCATTAAGAAAGTGCTGAAAAATATCCTGAGCGATAAAGCGCAGCTTTTGCCAATGGCAAAAGTATCACGAAAGCTTGCTGAAGAGCATTCATGGGAGAAGGTTGCACTGGAGCATGTGAGGGTATACAAAGATGCAGCAGAAAGGTCAACGAGGGAAAAATGGTAATAGTTCACGAGCCTGAAAAGCCATGGGAGAGGAGGCAGTCTCATGGGGGGCGGGCATTCCCTAAAAGCTCATTCAAAAAAGGAATTAGCATTCCTCCCATCACTTCCACAGCCAGGGTGTAACCTCATTCTGTTCTATTCAGGTAATCATTTCATTGCACTTTCCGACGGAAGGAAAGAAAAATGAAGAAAGAAAAGAAGAAAAAAAGTGAAGGAAAAGAAGTGAAAACAAAAACGGCTCGGGTTGCGCTTGCTGGCAAGGGCATGTGTTGCTGGCATTGCCGCAGCCATCGCCTCAGTATTAAGCGCTGCTACCTGCGGGCATGAAGGATGAGCGCGGGCAGCAGTGCATGACGGAATTTTCATGAGCAATTTCACCTCAGGCAGGATGGGAGAGAACAGTAGCGTCGCTTTTGGTAAAGTTGCTGTCGGCAATGAGCTTTCAGGGAATGCCCTTTTTCGGGAATGATGCCCATGCCACGGTATAGTCAGGGCGGGCAACTTCATAAAGGTGAAGTACTACGAAAAATGCCAAGGGTCATAAGCATGCTGCATGCCCTTCTTCTTGCACCCAGAAACACTTAAGAAGCGCCAGCCCTTTCTATTCTGAAATGCGATTCACTCAAAAGCAGATTGCAGCAGAGGCAGAAAGGATTTTTGCAAGACTTCAGCATGTCAAGTGGACAAGGGAAGACTGCGAGCTCATCGCTCCTCTTACCCTTGAAATCAATCTGCTGAAAAAAGAGCAGGATGCGCTCATCCTTGCCCACTCCTACCAGACGCCTGACATCATGTATGGCGTAGCTGATTTCCTTGGCGATTCCTACGGACTCTCACGGATAGCTTCCCAGCATCCCGCAAAGAAAATCATTTTCTGCTCGGTGCACTTCATGGGGGAGACAGCAAAAATCCTCAGCCCTGAGAAGGAGGTGCTTGTGCCGACAGTTGCAGGCTGCTCCCTTGCTGAGTCAATCACTGCCAGGGACGTTAAGGCACTGCGCAGGAGGCATCCAGGTGCAGGAGTGGTGTGCTATGTCAATACCTCAGCTTCTGTGAAGGCAGAGTCAGATGCCTGCTGCACTTCAGCAAACGTGGTGAAAATCGTCGAGGCCATGCCGCAAAAAGACATCATTTTCATTCCTGATAAGCTGATGGGGCAGAACATGAGGGGGATGACATCAAAAAATATCATTCTCTGGAACGGCACCTGCATCGTGCATGACCATTTCACTCCTGAGACCGTGGAGGAAGTGAAGAAGCTCTATCCTGGTGTCAGGGTTCTGGCGCATACCGAATGCGAGCCAGCGGTCATTGGCAAGGTGGATATGGCAGGCTCAACCAGCCAGATGCTTGATTACGTCTCAAAGACAGATGCAAAGACTTTCATGCTGGTGACTGAATGCGGCCTCTCTGACAGGGTCAGGGCTGAAAACAGGGACAAGGAGATTGTTGGCACCTGTAACCTTTGCCCTTACATGAAGAAAATAGCGCTGAAGGACGTTCTGACTTCGCTTAAAGAGCCAAGTCTAAAGCAGGCCATAACTATTCCCGAGGGCATACTCAAGAGGGCGAAACGATCCCTTGACAGGATGTTTGCACTGGAGAGGGAGTATGATGCCAAGAAAGGCCATGGCTAAGCACTGCTTTACCTTGGGTTGATGGATTTTTCAGTATCATGCAAGATTTGATTAAATAGATGAAGCCAGCTCGTGCGCAACACATTTAAACCTGCAGCCTCCTTTACATTCCTGAATTGGCATGCTCATCACAAAAACACTATTTCATGAAATCCTTGCAGGAAAAGGCAGGCACAATCTCATCTTCATGGGGATGTCGGGGGTTGGAAAGACCTTCTGGTCGCAGAAGCTTGCTGAGCGCTACGGCTTGTGCCATAAGGACTATGACCTGCTCATCAGCCATTCATCAGAGTTCATTCGCCACCTTCAGGACATCCCAGGTGAGAAGGCAACAGAGCGCTTGGCTACATTATTAGGCAACCCTTGGGATGAAGGCTTTGCAACGCGGGAGCGGCGGTATCTTGACATTGAATGCAGGCTCATGGCAGAAGACGAGCTTAAAGGAGTGATAGAAGACCTGACAGGAAGCGCAATCTATTGCCAAAAAGCGATTGCGCAGCTTGCAGCAAAAGGCATTGTTGTCTATCTGGAAGTCTCTGAGAATGCCATTGATGAAATGATAGCAGTCTTTGTGTCAGACCCTAAGCCCATTTGCTGGAACGGAGCATTTGAGAGGAAAAAAGGCGAGAGCAATGAAGAAGCCCTCAGGCGGTGCTTTCCATTGCTCCTGAAAAAGCGCATCCGTCTCTATGAGAAATATGCTGATGTCACGCTTGCGTATGAGGCGCACAAGCATTGCAGGAATGCTGAGGAGCTGGCTGAGGCTATTCTTATGAGGCTGGAGTGAGGCATTGCCGCACAACAAATCATTTAAATCCGCATCCGCTCATCCCCATAATGATACTGAGGTCACTGACTCTCGAAAATATAAGATCCTATCAGAAACAGGCTATCGAGTTTCCTGCAGGCTCCATCCTTTTAGCTGGAGACATCGGGGCAGGAAAATCTACCATTCTTCTTGCTATTGAGTTTGCGCTGTTTGGCGCAACCCGTGCAGAGCTTCCCGCATCGCTTCTGCTCAGGCACGGGGAAAAAGAAGGGACTGCCGAGCTTTCCTTCTCAGTTCCCGGAAAAGAGGTGACTGTCAGGCGCTCCCTTCGGAAGGGAAAGCATGACATCAGCCAGGAGGCTGGTTCAATCATCATCAACGGCATAGAGCAGTCGGGAACGGCAATCGAGCTCAAGGCAGCAATCCTTGACATTCTTGGCTATCCCAAAGACCTGCTGGCCAAGGCGAAGAACCTCATCTATAGGTTCACCATCTACACCCCGCAGGAGGAAATGAAGCGCATATTGCTTGAGCCTGGGGAAGTGAGGCTTGGTACGCTTACCAAAGTGTTCAACACCGACAAATACAAGCGCATCAGGGACAATGCCGCAATCATCCTGCGCATCATCCGCGACAGGAAACGGACCTATGAAGGGATGGTTGCAGATATGGAGGAAAAAAAGCAGGAACTCTTTCGCCAGAAGGAAGAGCTTCTGGCAGTGATGGAGAGGCTGGCTTGCATTGCTGAAGAGCACAGGAAGGCGCAGGACGTGCTTGCTGAGAAGAGAAATGCCCTTGCTGAACAAGAGCAGGGCATGGAAAGGCTTCGCACGGCCCGCAAGGAAATAGAGCTTGCTGAAGCAGAGCTGCGAAGCAGGCTTTTGCAGAACTCCCAGGGCAGGAGGCAACATGATGCGCTTGAGCAGAGCATCGCAATAACCATGAAGGCGCTTTCTGGGAAAGAGGAAATTGATGCAGCAGCCGTGCCGCAGGAGAGGGCAGTGCTTGAGAAGGAAATTACCGCGCTTGAGCAGCAGGAGCAGAGGTGGCAAAAGGATCTGCACCAGCAGCAGGCACGATTCCAGATGGTCCAGAAAGGGGTGAGCGACATCGAGCGCCTTGCAACCTGCCCTACCTGCAAGCAGGAAGTGCCACCAGAGCATAAGGCAGCACTTAAAAAAAAGGAAGAAATGACCATAATGATGCTAAGGGATGCAATCACAAAGGCACAGGAGAGTGCAGCTGCTTTTGGCAGCAGGAAGACTGAGGCAAAAGCAAGCCTTGAGAAGCTCAGGGCAAGGGAGGTCATGGCCCGCGAAAGCATACTGCTCAGAAAGCAGCTTGAGGAGCGCACAAGGGAGCTTAAGGAAAAGCAGCAGGAGCTTCTGGAGGCCAGGAAGGCAATCGGCGCAATCAACATAAGGAAAGCAGAGCTGCACACGAAGTTGCAGGGGATGAAAGAGACTGAGCAGCTCTATATTCAGGCAAAAGAGCAGGCTGAGGCTGCTGTCCAGAGCGAGCGCCTGGCGGCTGTGAAGTGCGAGGGGATGGCCAGAACAAAGGAGGCAGGTGAGCGGCACCTTGCGGCACTCGCTAAAGAGATAGGGCGCAAGGAGAAGACCAAAAGGGAAATCGCCGCCCTCTCGGGCATCGAGGAGTGGCTGACAAGCTATTTTCTGCATCTTATGTACGTCATGGAAAAGCAGGTGATGGCAAGCATCCACCATGAATTCAGCGCCTACGTTGAGCAATGGTTCGGCATGATGCTCGAAGATGAGAGCATTTCTGTGAGGCTTGATTCCAGCTTCTCTCCTGTCATTGAGCAGAACGGATATGAGACTGGCTTTGACAACCTCTCAGGGGGGGAGAAGACGTCAGTTGCCCTTGCCTACAGGCTTGGCCTGAACAAGGTCATCAACAACCTCCTTGGAGAGGTGAAAACCTCTGAACTGCTGATCCTTGACGAGCCTACTGACGGCTTCTCGTCTGAGCAGATAGACAGGATGAGGGAAGTGCTTGATGAGCTGAAGACCAGACAGACTATTCTTGTCTCCCATGACCCCAAGATGGAGTCGTTTGTTGATCACGTGATACGCATAGAAAAGGCAGGGCAGTTGAGCAGGGTGCTCTGACCGATGAATATAAAAGAATGAACCTGTAAATGGCCAGCATGGCATCATTTTTCGTAGTCTTTGAAGGCCTTGACGGCTCAGGCAAAGGCGAGATGCTCTGCAGGCTGCAACACTACCTCTTCTGCAAAGACAGGCGCTTTCGTGTGCTTGCCACGCGTGAGCCTACCTATGGGACATATGGGCTAAAGATTCGGGAACTTCTGCAAAAGGATGCGGACCCTCTCAGGAATGCTGAGGTGCTGCTAGGGCTGTACGTCAGGGACAGAAAAGAGCATCTTGCCGCGGTGATTGAGCCTTTCCTGTCCTCAGCAAAAGGAGATGATGTCAATATCGTGCTGTGCGACAGGTACTACCACTCAACCATTGCATTCCAGACTTCGCAGGGCATTGCAATGCAGAAGACCATTGATGCCAACAGCAGGTTCAGGAAGCCTGATCTTACCCTGATTCTTGACGTTCCGTCTGGCATTGCCCTGCAGCGCATAGAGCGCAGCAGGAGCGGCAAAGAGAAATTCGAGCAGAAAGAATTCATGGAGCAGCTGCGAAAGCATTATCTGATGCTTAAGGAGAAGCTTGCTGAAAACATTGTCATCATAGACGCATCCCCTGAAAAGGATACTGTATTTGCTTTCGTGCAGAAGGAAGCGGACAAGGCTCTGGCAGGAATCACTGCTTAGCGGAAGCTCCGTTTCCCGCCCTGTTCCTCAAGACTGTTGCAATGATGATGGCAAGGCCAATGATAATGGACGGAACAAGCAGGTTGTTTGTCACCGTTGTCTTCTCAATAGTTGGTATCGGATGGCAGGCAAAGTCTGATCCGCAATAGGATCCCTCGCCACATTGGGTGCTGCTGGTGCATTCTCTCATGCCAAGATTGATGAGCCAGCCGATGAAGACAAGGATGATGACTATGACAACGATTGCGCCAAGGCCGACATCCCCCCTGCGGTTGAGCATGGGGCAGGGGAAGAGAAAATAGTTTAAAAAAGTTGTGTTTTGATGACTACTTAAAAGTGAAAACTATTTGATCCCTGTACTGCCAAAGCCGCCTTTTCCCCGCTGCGTTGTGTCAAGCTCATCAACTTCTGTAAAGGTTGCATGCTCTACCTTGTTGAAGACCATCTGGGCAATCTTTGTTCCTTTCTCGATAACATACTCTTTTTTACCCAGGTTAAACACGATAATTTGGATTTCCCCCCTGTAATGGGAATCAACAGTTCCAGGGGTGTTGGTAAGGGTGAGTGAGTGCTTGAGCGCAAGCCCTGATTTCGGCCTGACCTGGCCCTCGTAGCCTTCGGGGATTGCCATGGCCAGGCCAGTTGGAACCAGCACCTGCCCTCCGGCAGGAGCGGTCATTGCCTCTGCTGCATACAGGTCAACCCCTGCATCAGCGGTGTGGGCGTATTGTGGAATAAGCGCGTATTCCCTTACCTTCTTTATTTTGACAGTAATCATTTTTGTTCATCACCGCTGCGTTATGGCCCAGTCAACCCCAGATTCTCCATCAGATCCTTCTTTGAGAATTCCTTTAAGTCGTCGTATCCCTGGCCGGTCCCTAAAAAGAGGATGGGCGCTCCAGTGATGTGGGAGACTGAGACTGCTGCACCACCCTTCTCGTCCACATCGGCTTTTGCAAGGATAAGGGCATTGATTCCGACTGCTGCATGGAAGCTTTTTGCCTGCTCGACGCAGTCGTTGCCTGTGATGGACTCGCCGACAAACACCTTGAGATCAGGCTGGGCGACCCTGACTATTTTTTTCATCTCATCTATCAGGTTGGTGTTGGAGTGCATCCTTCCTGCAGTGTCTATGAGGACAACGTCAGCCTTCTTGGCTTTTGCATGCTTTATAGCGTCAAAGGCGACTGCTGCAGGATCTGAGCCGTACTCGTGCCTGATGAGCTTTGCCTTGAGCCTGTCAGCATGCTCCTGAAGCTGGTCAATTGCTGCCGCGCGGAAGGTGTCGGCTGCTGCAAGGACAACTGAAAGCCCCTTACCTTGTAGGAGATGGGCTACTTTTGCAATGGTTGTTGTCTTTCCTGAACCATTGATTCCTACAAAGCAGATGACGTATGGTTTTTTCTTCCTGACCATGGAAACAAAATCAATACTGCTCTCCCTGACGATGTGGTCCAAGGATTTCATGAGGCTCTCTTCAATGGTCTGCATGATGCGGTTTCTTGGAATTGGCTTTTCCACGAGGTCCTCCCTAAGGCGTGCCTTCACTGTGTCAATGACCTCCACTGCGACGCTTGACTCAAGAAGAATGGCCTCAAGATCCCAGAAGAGGTCATCAAACTGCTGCGCACTGATCCTCTTGGTGAGCACCATCTCCTTTAATGAAGAGATGAGCCCTTTATTTACTAGAGCATCAGGCTCTTCCTGAGCCTTTACTTCCTCCTGCTTTTCAAGCGAGGTAATTTCCTTCTCAAGCGCTGCCCTCTCCTGCGGCACGGCTGCTGCATCAATTTCCTCTTTCTCAGAAAGCGCCTGCCCTGCTGCCTTCTCTGCGATAAGTGGCTTCCTTTTTTCAGGAGCTTTTTTGTCATTGTCAAGCTTTTGGGGCTCCTGTGTTACGGTGACCTCTTCAAATCCTGCTGTGTCTATGTCCTCGTGCTTTTTTGCAAACGGATTCCTGAAAAAGGGTACTCTGTCTTTCTTAGGCGCTTTTTCCTGTGCTGGCTCTGCCTGCTCCTTTTTTTCATTAATACCCTGCCTTTCAGCAGCATTCTCCTCTGCTGGCTGCTCCTCATGCCTGGCTACTTCTATCTCTTCCTCAACGCCTTCCTGCTCTATAGCTTTTGTCAGCTTAGAAAGTCCGCTCCTGAGCTTATCTCGTAAGAATTTGAACATGGTTTTTGCCTTTTTGTTATCAGCCTTCATTCTGTACTGTCTTTTTTCCTATGGAGGCTGATTTGATGTGCTGCCTGAGAATCGAAGCTTTCTGTGACGTCTCCTCTAGCCTGGCAACCATCTGCTCCCTGATAAAAGCTATCTCCTTCAACTGGCCAGAAAGCAGCTTGCTCGTCTCCTCAGGGCTCTTGTTCAGGACAATGCCAGCTCCGACGTTTACTATGAGGTCATGGGTATCCTTGACCTGTGCTTTGACAAAGATGCCTTTGCTGACAGGGACAAGGATATCTGTCCCTTCCCTGACTCCGCTAAGCTCCTTGATTGACTGTGAGGTAAGCCTGAGTTCAGCAAGCTGCTCATCTACTGCCTCTATCTGCTGCTGCCATTGCTCGGCTTCCTGCGAAAGGATGCCAAGCGCTGCATAGTGCTGCTCAAACTCTTTTGGTGCCTCTTTCATCATTTGCTTCCCTGCATTGCCTTGAGCTTTGAGTACATGCCATCAAAGAGCAGGCCCATGGGCTCTCCTTCATAGATGCGCTTTATGCTTTCGGAGAGGACCTGCGCAACAGAGAGCACGGTGAGGCTTTTGAAGCGCTTTGCTTTCGGAATCGCTATGGTATCTGTCACCACGACTTCCTTTATGTATTTGCTCTGAAGCTTCTCAACGGCGTTGCCTGAGAAGACAGCATGGGTTGCAGCGATGAAGACCTCCTTAGCCCCTTCCTTCATTACGGCCTCAGCAGCCTTGGTGATGGTTCCAGCGGTGTCTATCATGTCGTCAACCAGGATTGCGGTCTTTCCCGTAACGTCACCTATGACGTGCATGACCTGCGATGTGCCGTGGGTTGGCCTTCGCTTGTCAATAAGCGCAAGAGATGCATTGAGCAACTTTGCCACGCTCCTTGCCCTCCCTACCCCGCCGACGTCAGGCGCGACGATAACGGCGTTCTTCAGCTTCTTGTCAAGGAAATACTCCGCAAGGATGGGGATTGCTTCCAGATTGTCCACCTGGATGTCAAAGAATCCCTGTATCTGGGGGACGTGCAGGTCGAAGATGACTACCCTGTCTATCCCTGCCACTGTTATGAGGTTTGCAACAAGCTTTGCAGTGATTGGCTCTCTTGCGTCTGCTTTCCTGTCCTGCCTGGCGTAGCCATAGTAGGGGATGACTGCGGTTATTTCCCTTGGCGATGCCCTTCTGATGGCATCAGTCATTATCAGAAGTTCCATCAGGGAGTCGTTTGTTGGAGGGGCAGTTGGCTGGATGAGAAAGACTTCGCATCCCCTCACGCTCTCAAGAATCTTGCAGTATATCTCGCCGTCCTTAAAGCGCTTGATGGTGACAGGGACCATAGGAGCGTTGAGGTGCATTGATATCCCTTTAGCAAGCTCCTCGTTTGCAGATCCAGAAACAAGCTTCAGGCGGCGTGACATCATTTTTCTGGCAGGGGAGGCCGTTTAAATAGTTTACGGGAGGGGGTAACACTTCACTCACCTGAAGGCTTCAGCGGGGAAGAGTGGGGCAGGCTCGTGTGTGGGGGGGGGGCATTCCCCCAAAGCTCATTCAAAAAAAAGGCAATGTCTATTCTCTCATCGCTTCCACAGCCAATGCGTAACTTCCTTCTTTTCGTTTCAGGCCATCACGTTCTTGGTGATTCCGAGGGGGAAAGAAAAATGAAGAAAGAAAAGAAGAAAAAAGAGTGAAGAAAGAAAAACGGGGATACGATGTCCTCGTCCCGCAATAGTGCCTCGCAAGGCCGACGGTACCCGACAGAGGAATAGCTCCTCTTTACTTCAACATGGTGAAGTATTGCTAAAAATGTATAGCTTTAAAAAAAATGAAGGTAACCTGCCCTCTGGTGCACATAGCAATTGGTAATTGGCATTATTGTCGGCTCAGGCCAGATGAGGGCATCATTCCTCTCAGGCCTGCCTTCACAGGTCATTGAGGCAGGATGTACTCATGTCATGTTCCTGAGGGCGGAGAAAGGAGTGTTCATTCAGCGACATGGCTCTTTGGATCTGCCACCCCACAGGATTAATCATGCAGCGCACATGCAGGCCTTTCTGAAATTGGGCGTAAAGATGGTCGTCGGCATCAACTCAACAGGCAGCTTGAAGAGGGGAATTGCCCCTGGCTCTCTGCTCATCCCATCGGACTATCTCAATTTCTGCTCTCCTGCAACCATCTTTGAGGATAGAAGGCAGCATATCGTGCCAAAGCTTTCTGATGAGGTCATCTCGTTGCTCAGGGTTGCGTGCAGGAGGGCAGGCGCAGCATTCCATGATAATGGCATCTATGCACAGACGCAGGGGCCAAGGCTTGAGACGAAAGCAGAGATAGCGATGCTTGCGCAGTTTGCTGACGTGGTGGGTATGACAATGGCGTCGGAAGCCACGATTGCGCAGGAATCAGGCCTTGTCTATGCAAGCCTCTGTTCTGTTGACAATTATTGCAACGGGATTGCGGATGCGCCAATCAGCGTTGAACAGATAGGAGAGTATGCTGGAAGGAATATTGAGAAAGTAATGAGCGTAATCAGGCAAATTCTCAGGTGATGCGCATGACACTCCTGATAAAGAATGCAATGGTAAACGGGAAGAAGCAGAGCATCCTGATTGAGGGCAACAGGATATCATCCATCGGCAAGGTGGCGGATAAGAGCGGCATGGTGATAGACGGCGCTGGAAAGGCTGCGGTTCCAGCGCTTTTCAACTGCCACACCCATGCGGCAATGAGCCTGTTCAGGGGGTATGCTGATGACATGCCCCTGCATGCATGGCTGAACGACAAGATTTGGCCGCTTGAGGCTAAGCTTACTGCAGAGGATGTGTATTGGGGAACAAAGCTTGCCATTCTTGAGATGATTAAAACAGGGACGACATTCTTCAACGACATGTACTGGCATCCTCTTGAGACTGCGAAAGCCGCTGAGGAAATGGGAGTGCGTGCAGCAGTTTCCGCCATCTTTCTCGATTTTGGCGACGAGGAGAAGGCAGCGCATTTCAGGGATGAAGCAAGGAGATTGTTTTGGAGAAAAGATGAGTTCTCTCCCCGCATACAGCTGGCTGTCGCTCCACACTCTATTTATTCTGTTTCTCGGCCAACGCTTGCATGGGCGCGTGATTTTGCGAAAAAGCATCAAGCACGGCTACATATCCATCTCTCAGAGACTGAGAGGGAAGTTAAGGATTGCGTCGCAAAGAACGGGATGAGGCCCATAGCGTATGCCGATGACGTCGGGCTTCTTTCTGAGAGGACGATTGCAGCCCACTGCATCTGGCTTGACGATGATGAGATAAGGATGCTTGCTGAAAAGAAGGTGACGGCAGTGTATGATGCTGTCTCAAACATGAAGCTTGCCAATGGCTCATTCTTCCCGTATGACCGGCTGAAAAATGCAGGAGTGAACATCTGCCTTGCTACTGATGGCGCTGCATCAAGCAATGCCCTTGACATGTTCACTGAAATGAAGGTAGCAACCATTCTGCAGAAGCACATGACGGGCTCTCCTGCCGCGTTTCCCCATGGTGAGGTATTCTCCTGCGCCACCAAGCATGGCGCGAAGGCATTTGGCATTAATGCAGGAGTTGTTGCTGAAGGTAAGCTTGCTGATATTCTTATGATAGACCGCAGGCAGGTCTCTATGGTGCCCTATTTTGACCTTACGTCAAATCTGGTATACTCTGCAAATGGCTCTGTTGTTGATACCACCATCTGCGACGGCGTGGTGCTGATGGAGGGAAGGAAGGTTGATGGCGAGGAAGAGATAATGGACAAGGCTGATGAGGCTGCTCAGGGGCTTGTGCAAAGATGAGGATGGACCAGCCCCCTGTTTTCGACACCAAGAGGGGTTCATAGCCGCCAACAAATAAAGAAATAGCTTTTGCTAGCTAAACAATTTTCCAAGCAATCCTTTTTTCCCCACTTCCTTTTCGAAATCCTCAAGCATTTTTTTTGCCTTCTTTGAGAGCTTGTCGGGGACATACACGACTACCTCAACAAGCTGGTCTCCTGCTCCTGAGCCGTGCAGGTGTGATATGCCCTTTCCCCTCATCCTGAAAATGGTGTTGCTTTGCGTGCCAGATGGAACCTTTAGCGTCGCGTCCTCTTTGAGCGTGGGGACGGTAATCTCCCCCCCAAGCGCAGCTGTAGTGAATGCAAGCGGCACCTTGATGTAGAGGTCATCGCTGTCTCGCTCAAAATGCTTATGCTTCTTCACGTGCAGGACGATGTACAAATCGCCTGGGCTTCCTTCCCGCTGGCCAGCTTCGCCTCCGCCAACAATCCGAAGGTTGGTGCCTGTCGCAGAGCCTGCAGGAATCTTAACCTGCATTATGGATTCCTTATGCACCGAGCCTGATCCTCCGCACTCATGGCATCGCTTCCTGATGGATTTTCCGCTTCCTGAGCAGTTCCTGCACGTTGTTGTGGACTGGAACATCCCAAAGGGCGTGCGCTGCACCTTTCGAACGGCGCCGGCACCGTTGCAGTCAGGGCACGTCACGATGTCTGAGTCAGACTCAGCGCCTGCGCCGTGGCAGTGCTCACAGAGCACGTTTCTTGGAATCACAATCTCCTTCTCTGTTCCAAACGCCGCTTCCTCCAGCGTGATTTCCATGTCATAGCGAAGGTCTGCTCCATCCCGTGCAGCTGAGCGCCTCCGCCCCCTTCCTCCTGAAAAGAAGGTATCAAATATGTCGTCAAAGTCAAAGCTTCCGCCAAAGCTTGAGAAATCAAACCCTCCAAAGCCGCCTCTTGCGCCTGAGAACGCCTGCCTGTAGGAATCTGCATCGCCGAACTGGTCGTACTGCTTTCGCTTCTCGTCATCACCAAGGACTGATGCTGCCTCGTTGATCTCCTTGAACTTCTCCTGCGCGCCTGCATCCTTGTTGATATCGGGATGATATTTCTTCGCTAGCTGCTTATAGGCTTTCTTAATGTCCTCTTTGCTGGCGCTTTTTGATATGCCCAATGTCTCATAATAGTCTTTGGTCATGGTTTAGGTAAATGCGATGATTGTTCTTTTTTAAATCTATGGTAGCAATAGAAATTGAAAGGAAAAAAGAGAAAAAAGGACTTACTTCTGATCCTTCTTCTTGTCATCCTTCTCGGTGAACTCTGCATCGACAACATTCTCGCCTGAAGGCTTTTCGTCTTCGCTGTCATCAGGCGCCGCCCCATCTGATTGATGCCCTGCTCCTCCCCTGGCCTTTGCATGCTCGCTTGCAGCCTTCTGGTAGAGTTCAGTCGAAAGCTTCTGGATCTTCTCATTCACGGCATCCATCTTCTTCTGGATGGCAGAAGCATCATTCTTATCCTCTCTGAGCTGCTTCTCAAGCTCATCTATGTCATTCTTAACCTCATCAAGGCCCTTAGCATCAACCTTTCCTTCCATTTCCTTGAACAAGACCCTGCTCTGGAAGACAAGCGAATCAGCCTTATTGATGCTTTCAACCTCGCTCATGCGCTTCTTGTCTTCATCTGCGTGAGCCTCTGCTTCCTTCTGCATCCGCTTGACTTCCTCGTCAGAAAGCTTGTTTGCTGCAGTGATTTTGATGCTCTGCTCCTTGCCGGTCCCCAGGTCCTTGGCCGTGACGTGGACGATGCCGTTTGCGTCAATGTCAAAGGTAACCTCAATCTGCGGGATGCCTCTTATTGCCGGAGGGATGCCCACAAGGTCGAATCTGCCAAGCGACTTGTTGTCAACTGCCATCGGACGCTCGCCCTGCAGGACGTGGATGGTCACTGCAGGCTGATTGTCAGAAGCGGTTGAGAATATCTGGCTTTTCTTCGTGGGGATGGTGCTGTTCCTCTGGATAAGCGAGGTCATCACCCCTCCAAGGGTCTCAATCCCAAGAGTAAGCGGAGTGACGTCAAGCAGCAGGATGTCCTTGACTTCGCCAGCCAATACTCCACCCTGAATTGCTGCACCCTGGGCAACGCATTCCATAGGATCTATCCCGCGATCAGCCTTCATGCCGATGTGCTTCTCGACAAAGTCTCTGACTGAGGGCATTCGTGTAGGGCCTCCCACAAGGATGATTCTAGCTATGTCCTTTGCAGAAAGCTTAGCATCCTTCAATGCCTGGTCAATGGGATGATTGCAGCGCCTGATGATGGGGTCAACTAACTGCTCAAGCTTTGACCTTGTCAGCTTCAGCTGGAGGTGCTTAGGCCCTTCCTGCGTTGCGGTGATGAACGGCAGGTTGATGTCAGTCTCCATGGTTGTAGAGAGCTCAATCTTTGCCTTTTCTGCCGCCTCCCGCAATCGCTGCATTGCGGTGCTGTCTTTTGACAGGTCAATGCCCTCCTTTCCATTGAAATCATGGACGATGAAGTCAACGACGACCTTGTCCATGTCAGTTCCTCCAAGCTCAGTGTCGCCTGACGTGGCTTTGACCTCAAATACCCCGTCGCCGAATTCCATTATTGTGACGTCAAGCGTCCCGCCGCCTAGGTCAAACACAAGTATCTTCTGCTCACTTTCAGTCTTGTCCAGGCCATAAGCCAATGATGCTGCGGTTGGCTCGTTGATGATCCGCACCACTTCAAGCCCAGCTATGGTTCCAGCATCCTTAGTAGCCTGGCGCTGGTTATCGTCAAAATAGGCAGGCACCGTGATGACTGCCTTGGTGATGGGCTCGCCGGCGAATTCCTCAGCGTCTTTCTTTATCTTTTGCAGAATGTAGGCTGAGATCTGCTGCGGGGTATATTCCTTGCCGTGCACCCTGAACTTGTGGCTCGTTCCCATCTTGCGCTTTGCGGCTGCAATGGTGCCGTCAGGATTGGACACTGCCTGGCGCCGTGCAGGCTCACCAACAAGCATCTGGTTGTTTTTGGTGAACGCTACTACTGAAGGGAATGCCTTCCCATACTGGCTTGTCCCTTCAGAGCTTGGGATGATGACAGGCTTTCCTCCCTGCAGCACTGCTGCTGCCGAGTTGCTGGTGCCCAAATCAATTCCGATAATCTTCTCTTTCTTTGCTGCCATGGTGATTCCTCCTCTTCAGCCAAAGTAGCTTGGAGCATCCTTTGTTGTCTTCTCCTCGCTATTTCCCGCCTGTTTTTTCGTGCGCTTCTTCTCAAGCGCCCTGATGGAAGCAGGCTTGTTGATTTTGCCAAACTCCTTCTCGTAATCTGCCACTCTTTTGAGCAGGAACTCTGCAATTTTCTTTGCATAATACACCTCAAGGAGGATGGTATTGTGCTTGAGAGAGATGTTTGTTGTGCCATCATGGCTTCGCGGATCTACTCTTGGAGTGATGCACTTGAAATCAAGCACGAACTGGGTAGGGTTATAATTGACAGACAGCTCATGGGCGAAAAAGACCTCGCCGTCATTGATGTGGAAATTAACTTTGGGTTGTGTTACGTTGTCCATCATGGGTTCCATTCTCCTTTTTCCTGCTCCATGGGTGCGGCGACCTTGACTTTGGCATGCCTAATGATGCGCTCATTGAAGCGATAGCCCTTCTGCAGCTCCTCAAGCACGGTATCCTCTTTCTCGCTAGAGGGATCCCTGAGCATGACCTCGTGCTCCTCATGGCTGAACGGCTTGCCTTTTGCTTCAATGGGCATAAGGCCCATGGCCTTCAGGATATCCGCCAGCTGCCTGAAAATCAACTCAATGCCCTGCTTATAGCTTGCCTCGTTTCCTGCGTTCTTCTTGGCAAGCTCAATGGCATCAATCACAGGCAGCAGCCTTTCTATGACGTCTGCTGCAGCATACTCCCTGATAAGCTGCTTCTCTTTCTCGGTACGTTTCTGATAGTTCTCAAACTCTGCCTGGAGTCGCTTGAGGGTATCAATGAGGTCTGCATTCCTCTCCGATAGCTCCAGAATCTTTTTGCCATGAAGGTCTTCTGCCCTGCACTCAGTCCTGCCCTTCTTCTTTTCCCCATTTTCGGAATCATTGCCTGAAGGCTTCTCCTCTTCAAGCGTATACTTGTATTCATTCTTGAACTCTTCAGCCATTTTCTTGATGGCATTAATGTTCTCCTCGTGCTTTGTGGATGGCATTGCAGTCAATCCTTATTCAATATGCCTTGGCATTGGGCAGTGATGTCCATAGCTATAAGATAAACAGCAACCTAAAAAGGATACAAAAAGCAAAAAAAATGGCTCATCACATCATCGGCATGCCGCCCATCCCTCCCATGCCTGAGAAGTCAGGCTCCTCGCTTCCTTTGCTCTCCTTCGGAGCGTCAGCGACCATGACCTCGGTAGTCAATACCATGCCCGCAATTGATGCTGCGTTCATCAGGGAATTCTTGACGACTTTGGTAGGGTCAATGACACCTGAAACGACAAGGTCCTCAAAACTGTCGGTCTTTGCGTTGTAGCCAACGTTGCCCTTCTCCCTGATGACACGGTCAATGATAACCCCTGCCTCTTTGCCAGCGTTGAGAGCTATCTGTCTGGTCGGCTCAGTGAGTGCCCGCCTGATAATCTCGACCCCTATCTTCTGGTCGCCCTCAACCTTGAGCTTCTCAAGGTCAGGTATTGCCCTGATGAGCATGGTTCCGCCGCCAGCGACAATGCCTTCCTCAAGCGCTGCCTTTGTGGCATGCACTGCGTCGTCAATCCTGTCCTTTTTCTCCCTCAACTCAGTTTCGGTTGATGCGCCGACGGTGATGACGGCAACCCCTCCGGTGAGCTTTGCAAGGCGCTTCTGCAGGTCTTTTCTGTCAGATTCAGAATCGCTTGCCTTTATCTGCGCCTCAATAGCCTTTGCCCGCTCCCTGATTGCTTCGCTTCTTCCTTTGCCCTCAAGGACCACAGTCTTCTCCTTGTTGACCTTAATCCTTTTCGCCTGGCCCAAGTCGCTGGCCTTGACGCTTTCAAGGCTGAGCCCTTTTTCTTCAGAGATGACTTTGCCGCCGGTAAGGACTGCTATGTCCTCCATCATGGCCTTCTGCTCGTCGCCAAAGCCTGGCTTTTTCACGGCAACTACCTTGATTGTCCCGCGCAGCAGATTAAGGACAATGGTAGCAAGTGCTTCGCCCTCAAGATCGTCAGCCACGATTAAAAGTGACCGATTCTCCTTGGCAACAATCTCAAGCACCTTAACAATGTCCTTGACTGCTGATATTTTCTTGTCATAGAGCAGGACATAGGCATCGTCAAGGATTGCTTCCTGCTTGTCCTTTTCAGTTATCATGTAGGGGCTGACGTACCCTTCTTCAAATTCCATGCCCTCGACAACTGTAAGCGATGTTTCAAAGGACTTTGCCTCCTCGACAGTTATGACTCCGTTTGCCCCGACCTTCCGGATGGCTTGGGCAATCAGGTTGCCTATCTCCTCATCGTTGTTTGCAGAGATTGTTGCAACCTGCGCAACCTTGTCCTTCACGTCTATGGTGTGCTGAGTCAGGAACTCGGCAACAACATGGTTGGCCTTGTCAATGCCCCTCTTGACCTCTATGGGATTGGCGCCTGCAGTGATAATCCGCAATCCTTCACGGACAATCGCCTGGGTCAATAGCGTTGCGGTAGTTGTGCCGTCGCCTGAGTTCTCCTGAGTCTTCTCAGCCACTTCCTTCACGAGCTGTGCGCCCATGTTCTCAAACTTGTCCTTGAACTCAATCTCTTTGGCAATGGTCACGCCGTCGTTTGTTATCTGCGGCGAGCCAAAGCTCTTCTCAAGAATGACATACCTTCCCTTTGGACCAAGGGTAATCTTCACTGCGTTTGCAAGCTTGTCGATGCCCCGCATGATGGCATGGCGTGCATCGTCATGGTAGATGATGTGTTTTGCTGTCATAGTGCTCCCTCCTTACCTGAATCTGGCCAGCACGTCCTTGAAATCTATCATGACGTACTCTTCGTCGCCGACCTTAAGCTCCTCAGAGCTGTAACCGCCATAGATAATCCTGTCGCCTTTCTTCAATGGCAGATCCTTGCCGTCCTTGTAGGCACCTGCGGCGATGACTTCCCCCTCTTTGCGCTTTTCCTGCGCTGAATCCGGCAGATAGATGCCACCCTTTGTTTTCTCCTCTTTCTTAACAGGCCTGATGAGCACTCGCTCACCTATGGGTTGTAATTCCATGCTTGAGCCACCTCCAATAGCTTCTTAGCGGTTTAATTCTTCTTTGTTGGTTTGAAGTCAACTAAGGTTATAAAAGGTAGGTTATATTTAAAGATTTCTCTACTGCAAGCGCAAGGTATTTATAGGCTTGTATCGCTTGAAGTGTACATGCTCAGGATTTACCAGCAAAAATTCACCATAATCAGGCACAGGATACCAAGTGAAGCTACGCTTAACCAGCGCCTGCAGTGGCTGGGTACCTCGTTAGGCCTGTTTAATTTGCGGGACAAGGACAGCTCCTGCTTTCGGGTTTTTGTAGAACTGATAAAAGCAGCAAAGCTCTCCCATCCCCCTACCTCTGATGAATTGGCGTACAGGACGGGATTGACGAGGGGGACTGTGATTCATCACCTGAACAAGCTCATGGAGTCGGGTATTGTGGTGCATTCCCGCAATGCGTATACTCTTCGCGTCGACAATCTTAAGGAACTGGTTGATGAGGTGGAGCGTGACGTTCTGAGGGCGATGAAAGAGTTGCGGGCCGTGGCCGAAGAGGTGGATGGAAAGATTGGGCTGTGAATTGGAACCAGTTGCAAGCTACCTGAAACTCTGCCCGCAGCCGCAGGTTCTTCTGGCATTCGGATTGCTTATCTTGAATCCTGCCCCTTGCAATGAATCTACATAATCCACTTTTGCCCCCCTGAGCATGGTGAGGCTCTCCTTATCGGCGTAGAACTTGACGGAAGCTACCTCAATAACGGTGTCGCCATCCCTTTCCTGATTCTCAAAATCAAAGGCATACTGCATCCCAGAGCATCCGCCAGGAATGACCTCGACCCTGATGCCATGCTCAGCCTTGCCATGCTCAGCGAGAATAGCTTTTGCCTTCTTTGCGGCAATCTCGGTGATAAAGAGTGTCTCAGAGGATCCTTCTTCCTTCGGTACTGATGCGTTAAGATTCTCAAGGACAGCATCAATCTCTTCAGGACTCTTGCCATGCCCGGCCAGGCCCTGCTCAATGGTCTCGTGGTATGCTGCTCCGCAGCCAACGCAATGCACTCCTTCATTCAGGAGCACTTCAGCTAAGGACGGATAGCGCTGCACCACTGCGCCGATGAGCATATCCTTGGTGATTGCCAGCTTGTGCCCATTTGTTGATTCCTGCCTGCTTTCTGTTATTGGCATAGTGATTCCACCTCTCCTTGACTATTGTTAACTCGGTTGTATTTAAGTGTTTTGTTGGACTGTAATACTTCACTCACCTGAAGGCTTCATTTGGGAAGAGCGTGGCAGTCTCGTGGGGAGCTGGGCATTCCCCCAAAACTCATTCTGTGAAAAGGCATTAGCCGTACCTCACATCACTTCCACAGCCAATGCGCAGCCTCGTCCCTTTCGTTTCAGGTCATCCTCTCATTGCACTTTCGCTGGTAATGCCCTTTAGGGTATGGTCAGCCGCTCTCGGCGTATTTTTTTTGACAGCACTTTGCTATTAATACAATGCCGAAGAGATGCTCTAGTGCTTAAACAGCCTGATTCCGGTAAACAGCATCGCCATGCTGTGCTGATCTGCTGCCTCAATTGCCTCCTTATCCCTTATGGACCCGCCAGGCTGGATGATAGAGGTTATCCCCACTTTCGCAGCCTCGTCAATCCCGTCCCTGAACGGGAAAAAGGCATCTGAAGACATCGCTGCCCCCTTTGCCCTGTCGCCTGCCTTTTGGGAAGCAATGATGGTAGAGTCAACACGTGACATCTGGCCCGCGCCGATACCGACAGTCACAAGGCCCTTTGCATACAGCACAGCATTTGACTTTACGTGCTTGTTCACTTTCCAGGCAAAAATCAGGTCAGCAAGCTCTTCTTTTGCCGGCTTTCTCTTGGTGACGCAGAAGAAGCGCTGCCATGGCTTTGCCATGTCCTTTTTCCATGCCATGAGAAGCTCATTGAAGTCATCCCGCGTTGGCAGCTTGTCAATTATCTCGATGTCAAGCCTTATCTGGGGGAAGCTTTTGCTCTGCACAAGCAGGCCGCCGCTTATTTTCTTGAGGGTTAATCTGCTTGCTTTCTTCTTCTCAAGAGGGCCAGTCTCCATCAGGCGCAGGCTCTTCTTTGAGGAGAGGATGGCCTTGGCATCATCATCAAATGAGGGTGCGACTATAACTTCAATGAACTTATCCTTCAGGAACTCTGCGCATGCCTTGGTGCAGCCTCTGTTCAAAGCGATGATGCAGCCGAATGCTGACATTGGATCGGCATTGTATGCCTTCTCAAGCGCCTCCTCAGCGCTCTTGCCAACAGCTGCCCCGCAGGGATTGGTATGCTTGATGACCGTTGCTGCTGGATACTCAAATTCATGGACAAGCTCAAAAGCAGCATCCATGTCGAGGTAGTTGTTGTATGACAGCTCCTTCCCCTGCAGCTGCTTAGCCAAAGCTATATTGGACGTGCTCCTTAAGGGATCAACGTAAAATGCAGCTTCCTGATGGGGATTTTCTCCATAGCGCAGGCTCTGCTTTTTGCTTGCGCCAAGGAGGTAGGTGTCAGGCATGGTGCCTGCCTCAAACATGGAATGAAGATACATTGCGATAAGCGTGTCATAGAATGCAGTGTGCTGGAAGGCCTTGAGCGCAAGCTTCCTCATGGTCACTTGGGTTATTGCTTTGTGCTTCTGTATCTCATTGATAATCTGCGGGTAGTCTTCAGGACTGACAACTACTGCGACGTGCTCAAAGTTCTTTGCCGCTGAGCGAACCATTGCAGGCCCGCCGATATCAATGTTCTCGATAGCCTCAGCTAGGGAAGCATTCTCCCGCTCAATCGTCTTCTGGAATGGATAGAGATTGACGACCACAAGGTCTATCTCGTCAACAGCGTATTTTACAAGAGCCTGCATGTGCTCCTCGCTGTCCCTATTAGCAAGGATGCCTGCATGGATTCTCGGGTGCAGGGTCTTGACCCTTCCGCTGAGGATCTCAGGGTGGCCTGTTTGCTCAGACACTTCCTTGACCACAATCCCGTTGTCCCTGAGCAGCTTCGCCGTCCCCCCTGTCGAGAGGATTTCAATGCCTTCCTTCTGCAAAGCAACTGCAAACTCAACGATGCCTGCCTTGTCCGAGACTGAAATCAATGCCCGCTTTACCATGGCGTATCCCCTATGAATGTCATGTGCGCCCAATCTTCCCATCCCTGAACAGCCCGATTGCCTCGATGAAGGCCTCGCCTTCTAGCGCCTGGACCTTCTGCTTGAGGGTTTCTGGCGTCTCGTCCTCTGAGATGGCGCACTTCTTCTGGACGACGATGGGCCCGCCGTCTACCTCTTCAGTCACAAAGTGGACAGTGCAGCCTGATTCCTTCTCGCCTGCATCAAGCACTTCAGCGTGAACCTGCATGTCCATTCCGCCGGCAAACTTAGGCAATAGCGATGGATGGACGTTGAGCATCTTCCCTTTCCAATCCGCAATAAAGCCATCAGAGAGGATGCGCATGTAGCCGATGAGGAGGATGAGGCCAATCTCTTTCCCCCTGAGAAGGCTGCTTACCTCATGGCCAAAGGCTTCTCTCTCTTTGCCTTTGGATTCGATGACTGCATACTCGATCTTATGGCGCCTTGCGCGCTCGATGATTCCTGCATCCCTCTTGTTGCTGATGATAATTTTGATGGCAACGCCTGGCAACGTCTTTTGGTTGATAGCGTCAATTATAGGCTGCAGAGAAGTTCCTTTCGTTGAACCGAGCACGGCAATCTTTAGGATTCTAGCGTCACCGTTGCTCTATGGGTTGGGAGAGTGTTTTTAAATGTTTCTTCAGCCCGCAATACTTCACTCTCCGGAAAAACCCTGCAGAAGAGGAAGGAAGCAGCCTCATGGGGGGCGGGCATTCCCCCAAAGCTCATTAGAAAAAAGCATGAGCACTCCTCCCATCGCTTCAACGATCATTGCGTATCTTCATCCCATTCGTTGCAGAGCATAGTGCACTTGTCAATTCCGAGGGAGAACAAAAACGAAGAAAAAGAGTGAAGAAAGAAAAGTGATAACAAAAAATGCTCGGGCTGCGCTTGCTGCAGGGCATGTATTGCAGGCATTTCCGCAGCCATCGCCTCAGTATTAGAGCGCTGCGCCTTTTGGTATGAAGGATGGGTGCGGATGCAAAGCATGATGGAATTTCCATGAGCAATTTCACCGCAGGCAAAAGGAGAGAGAACGGCAACGCTGATTTTGGCAAGGAAGCCGTTGGTAATGAGCTTTTAGGGAATGCATTTTTTCGGGAGCGATGCCTTTCACACGCTAAATCAAGGCAGGCAGAGAGACTAGCGCAGATGAGCTTGCGCTCAATAGCCCACGCTCGAGCTTCGCTCTCGGCAGATTTTTTTGACTTCAGCCCTTTTTGTAATACACCTTCTGCCCCGACGCATCGCGGTGATACGCCCCAAACTCCGTGATTTTTGCAGCCGTCTCCTTATTGACGCAGGGGCCGTCAACGCAGATCAAGAGGCCATCAGGGTCAACAGCGCAGGAGCCGCAGATGCCTATGCCGCATTTCATGTATCGCTCCATCGAGATTTCACAGTCTGTGCCTGTTTCAACGGCGACGTCAAAAACTGCCTTTTCCATAAGCTCAGGGCCGCAGGTGTATATCATGTCTAGGGGATTGCCTGAATGTTTGGCTTCCTCAATCACCTGGCGCAACAAGTCAATGTTGAATCCCTTATAGCCATGGGAGCCGTCATTTGTCGCTATGTGGAGGTTGACTTTTGCCCTTCGCATGCGCTCCTCAAAGAGCAGCAGCTCTTTAGTCCGCGCTCCGACGATGTAATGGATTTTTTTTGAGTCCATCCCCCTTGCGATGGCCCGCTCAGCCCAGAATGCCATTGGCCCTGAGCCATAGCCTCCGCCAACCAGCACGACGTGGTTGCCTCTTCCAGAGAATGGCTTGCCTAGAGGCCCCCTGATGCCGATGATGTCGCCTGGCTTCTTTTCCATCATAGCGTTGGATAGGGGCCCAACTCCGCAGATGGTGGTGCCAAATTCCGCACCATTGTCAGATGAGATTGACATCGGCCTCATGCCAAGCTTTGGCAGGATGACCATGATGAACTGCCCTGGCTCAGACTTCAGCAGATGGGTAAAGAAAAAGGTCTTGATATCCTTTGCCTCGTCAACTATCTTTGCTATCGGCAGTTTGACAGGGGTTGCTACCCCCATTTCCATTGCTTTTTGTAGGGTCATGATAAATTTTTATCCTGAAATATATTGCCTACTAGTGATGGGCTAGTCCTATCATTTCTTTGATGCTCTTGTAGCCAAGCCTTTTCATCTCTTCCTTCATTTCGGCGTTAATCAGTGAGAATGCCTCCTGCCCTCTATAAAAAAGTGCAGTTCCCACCCCTACTGCGCCTGCGCCAGCCATGATATGCTCAATCGCATCCCTTCCCGTCAGCACGCCGCCAGTGCCGATGATGGGAATCTTTACCACTTCATGGCAGTCGTAAACTGCCTTCACTGCAACAGGCTTCAGCGCTTTTCCTGAGATTCCTCCTGATAGGTTGGAAAGTATGGGAACCGCAGTGTCAATGTCAATAAGCATCCCTGCTAAGGTATTGATGCAGGTGATGCAGTCTGCTCCTGCTTTTTCTACAGCCTTTGCCACCTGGCTGATTGCGATGGTATTGGGCGAAAGCTTGATTGAAATTGGAATGCTGGTGTTTTTCTTGACTTCTTTGGTGACCTTTGCCGCTGCCTCAGGCAGTGCCGAGAACGGCGTGCCAAATTCGTCATGGACGTTGGGACAGGAAATATTGACTTCAATCATGGCAGGCTTTGCTTTGCTTATTTCTCTTGCAAGCAGCCCGAAATCCTCAACCGTTCCTGCATAGATGTTTGCAATCAGCGGAGCATCTGTTCGCTTCTGTGCTTCGATAAGCTCGTCAATGGCATGCTTAATGCCCTGGTTAGGCAGGCCCATGGCATTGATCATGGAGAGGTCATCAAACTCCTGCACCACGTGCCCCTTGTGGCCTTCTCTTGGCTCTACAGAGACTGACTTGATTATGGCGGCCCCTGCTCCGTTCCTGATGGCCCTAAGTAGTGATGCTCCTGTGGTGTCGGTGATGCCCGAAGCGAGAATAAGGGGTGACCTAAGTTTCATTCCGCAAATGGAGGTTGAGAGGTCAGCCATTTCAACATCTGCAACGGCCCTGGCGTTTATATAAATGTTGTTCTTGCAATGGCTTCATCCAAAAAATAAATAACTCCCCTCTTCTCTAGCCAGAAAACGCAGCAATCCATCCACGGCGCGAGGTCGGATGGATTGCGAAGTGATACAGCGCGAAAAGCATTTTTGGATGAAGCCTCTTGCAATCAGCTAATCTTTAATACCCTGCTGATAACAACATTTTTAAATTCCAATCTTCCCGTTTATTAACTATCGTTAAGAATATACGGGGCAGCACTCTGCCCTTTGTGGAGGTGTTTAGTATATGGCATACCAACTACCTAAAATAGATTATGCATACAATGCACTTGAGCCGCACATTGATGCAAAGACGATGGAAATCCATCACACCAAGCATCATCAGGCGTATATTGACAAAGTCAATGCAGCTTTGGCAGGCACTGCGTGGGAAGGGAAGGACATCAATGATGTCCTGAAAAATCTCTCAAGGCTGCCTGCAGACAAGAAGGCTGCAGTGCAGAACAACGGCGGAGGCCATGCCAACCATGCGTTTTTCTGGAAGGTCATCGGACCTCATGCAGGCGGGGAGCCATCAGGGAAGCTTGCTGAAGCTATCAAGAGGACGTTCGGTGGATTTGATAAGTTCAAGGAGGAGTTTGCCAATGCTGCCGCTACAAGATTTGGCTCAGGCTGGGCATGGCTTGTTGTTGACAAAGGGAAGCTTGTGGTGATGTCAACGCCGAATCAGGATTCTCCTGTTTCTGAGGGCAAGAATCCAATTCTGGGGCTTGATGTGTGGGAGCATGCGTATTATCTCAAATACCAGAACAAGCGGCCCGATTACATCAAGGCATTCTGGAGCGTTGTGAACTGGAAGCAGGCTGAGAAGAATTTTGAGCAGTAACAAATTCCGATAAGAATAATGGCGGCAGGAGCCTTTTTAAATAAGTGAATGATTTAGCGACGGGATACGTATAGTGTTATCCATGGAGGGGTTTAGGAACAATGGCAGACAAGGTTTTTTTCACGTCAGAATCAGTCACTGAAGGGCATCCTGACAAGATTTGCGACCAGATATCAGACGCCATCCTTGATGAATGCCTGCGGCAGGACCCAAAAGCAAGGGTCGCTTGCGAGACTGTCACCAAGACCGGCATGGTGCTTGTAGCAGGCGAGCTGACAACGAGTGCCTATGTAGACATTCCAAAGATTGCCAGGCAGACGCTCAAAGATATAGGTTACGAGAAGACCAGCCAGGGCATTGAGTGGGAGTCCTGTGCAGTATTGGTCCACCTTGAGGAGCAGTCTCCTGACATCGCCCAGGGCGTCAACGAGTTAGCAGCAGAGGGCAAGGATACTGCTGAGCAGGGAGCTGGAGATCAGGGCATGATGTTTGGCTATGCCTGCAATGAGACAAAGGAACTCATGCCGCTTCCTATATTCCTTGCCCATAGGCTGACTGAGCGGCTTTCGGTGGTTCGAAAGAGCAAGGTAATCCCTTATTTTGGCCCTGATGGAAAGTCACAGGTGACGGTGGAATATGATGACGGCAAGCCAACGCGTGTTGATGCTATTGTGATCTCTAATCAGCATGAGGCAGGGATAGCGCATGATGTCATAAGGCAGGACGTCATCAAGCACGTGATTAAGCCTGTCTGCGACGAGTGGATAGACAAAGACACCAAGTTCTATATCAATCCCACAGGCAGCTTTGTCCGCGGCGGGCCTTTTGCTGATGCTGGACTGACGGGCAGGAAGATAATAGTTGACACATATGGAGGCATGGGAAGGCACGGCGGGGGGGCATTCTCAGGCAAAGATCCAACAAAGGTTGATCGCTCGGCGGCATACGCTGCACGATACATCGCAAAGAATATTGTCGCTGCAGGCATTGCCACAAGGGCAGAGGTGCAGCTAGCCTATGCCATTGGCGTAGCTGAGCCTGTCTCCATCCTTGTTGATACCTTCGGCACGGGAAAAGTAAGTGAGGCAAGGCTTTCAGCAGCTGTCAGGAAGATATTCCCGACAAAGCCAAAGGACATCCTTGATAAGCTCAACCTTAGGAGGCCCATCTACAGGAAGACTGCCTGCAACGGGCATTTTGGAAGGGAAGAGCCTGAATTCACCTGGGAGAAGACCGATAAGGCAAGCCTGCTGAGGAAGGAACTGGGGCTGTAGGGAATATTTATTTGTTTCTCATTTTTTCATCATGTTTTTAATGATGGAAGTCCCATAGTAATATGGAGAGTTGCGTTGTTTAGGCGGCACAGCGATAGTTTGCAGGAAGAAGAAGGTATCTTGAGGCTATGCCAGGCATTAAGGAACTCCTGAAAAAGAGAATCTTTCTCCTTGATGGAGGGATGGGGACAGTTTTGCAGTCGCTGAACCTCTCAGCAAAGGATTTTGGCGGCGAGCAGTACGAAGGCTGCAATGAGGCGATCAACCTTTCTGCCCCTGATAAGATACTGCATGTCCATGAGGCATATCTGGAAGCAGGCGCTGACATCATCGAGACAAACTCCTTTGCTGGCTCCTCAGTCACCCTCTCGGAATATGGCCTTCAGGAAAGGGACACTGAAATAAACAGGAAGGCAGCAGAGCTGGCAAAGGCTGCAGCACAGAAGTTCTCGACTCCTGACAAGCTAAGGTTTGTTGCTGGCGCCATAGGCCCGACGAACAAGACAATATCAGTCTCAAAGAACGTCACCTTTGATGAGCTGAAAGGCTCGTACAAGCGCCAGGCGCAGGCTCTTATCGAGGGAGGCGTTGACATCCTGCTTGTCGAGACCTGTTTTGACACCCTCAACGCAAAGGCAGCGCTTCTTGCCATACGAAGTATCCTTGCGGAGAGGAAGAAAAAGCTTCCCATCATGATCTCCTTCACTATAGAACAGAACGGGAGGATGCTTGCGGGGCAGGACATTGAGGCAGCCTACGTCTCAGTAGAGCATCTGGACTTGTTGAGCGTGGGCATGAACTGTGCAACAGGCCCTGACCTCATGACTGACCAGCTCAGGACACTATCAGGCATCTGCAGGACAGGAGTCCATTGCTATCCAAACGCAGGGATTCCGCTTGAGGACGGGACATTCCCTCTCGGCCCTGAAGACTTTGCAAGGCGCCTCCAGCCTTTCGTAGACAGCGGCTGGCTCAACATCGTTGGCGGCTGCTGCGGGACAACGCCTGAGCATATCAGGGAGCTTGCGAAAATCATCGCTGGGAAGAAGCCTCGCAACATAGCAGCCCCTTTACGCTCTGTCGTCTCAGGCATGGATGCACTGGCAATTGATGATGACAATAGGCCTATCATTGTTGGCGAGAGGACCAACGTCATCGGAAGCAGAAAGTTCAAGGAGCTTATCGCAGGTGGGGAGTATGATATAGCATGCGAAGTAGGCGTCGCACAGGTCAAGAAAGGAGCTCATGTCATTGACGTGTGCTTAGCGAATCCTGACCGCAGCGAGCTTGCTGATACCGAGAGGTTCTTCCATCTCATCACCTCAAAAGTGAGGGTGCCCTTTATGGTTGACTCGACTGACCCCATGGTTATTGAGGCAGCGCTCAAGAAGATCCAAGGCAAATGCATCATCAACTCCATCAATTTCGAGGATGGCGAGGAGCGCATTGACAAGGTGATGCCGCTTGTCAGGGAGTTTGGCGCTGCGGTGGTATTTGGAACTATTGACGAAGACAGGAAAGAGGCGATGGCGCTCACTGCCAAGAAGAAAGTAGCGATTGCCAAGCGGGCTGCCAGCTACCTCAAGGAGAAATGGGGCCATGAATCCTATGACATCATCTTCGATCCTTTGGTATTCCCTATCTCAACGGGAGAAGCGCAGTACAGGGATTCTGCCAGGGAGACAATCGAGGCCATCCGAAGGATTAAGCAGGAGATTCCTGGTGCAAAGACTATCCTTGGCGTCTCCAACGTGTCATTTGGGCTTCCTGCTTCCGGCCGTGAGGTGCTCAACTCTGTCTATCTCTATCATGCAACAAAGGCAGGGCTTGACCTTGCCATCGTCAATGCTGAGAAGGTCATGCGATACCCGTCAATCCCTGATGAAGAGAAGGCCCTATCCGAAGGGCTGCTGCTCAACAAGAGCCCTGATGCGCTTGACAGGTTCGTTGAGCATTACAGGGGAAAAAAGGCTGTGACAAAGCACATGGCAAAGCTTCCTCTTGATGATCGGCTGAAGACCTACATCATTGAAGGGACAAAAGATGGCCTGAAAGAAGACCTTGATGAGGCATTGAAGCTAAGGAAACCCCTTGACATCATCAACGGCCCGCTGATGGACGGAATGGAGGTTGTAGGCAAGCTCTTCAACGAGAACAAGCTGATAGTCTCAGAGGTATTGCAGTCAGCAGAGGCAATGAAAGCTGCAGTAGCTCAGCTTGAGCAGCACATGGACAAATCAATGTCAGCAAAACAGGGAAAGGTCATTATCGCAACAGTCAAGGGAGACGTGCATGACATAGGCAAGAACCTCTTTGCCATCATCATGGCAAACAACGGTTTTGAAGTGATTGACCTGGGCATCAAGGTCATCCCTGAAGTGCTGATTGAGGCAATAAAGGAGCACAAGCCTGACGCTGTCGGCCTCTCTGGGCTTCTTGTCAAGTCTGCGCAGATGATGGCAGATACCGCAAAAGACTTCGCCGCAGCAGGCATCACCGTCCCCGTGCTTGTGGGAGGGGCTGCCCTTACTGAGCGATTTGTTGCAACAAAGATCCAGCCTGAGTACAGAGGCATGGTAGCTTATTCCAGGGATGCCATGAAAGGGCTGGGGCTGACGCGCCGGATAATCATGGATGCTTCAGGCTTTCGCAAGGATCTTGAGGAGCGCTATGCAACTATTGAAGCGGGCCAGGTAGCTGAGAAGAAAGTAGCCCCATCAGGTCTCACTCACAGCGATCATATAAGGGATGCGCCTATTCTTACTGTCCCAGATCTAGCGCCCCATATAGTGGATGGGGATTTAAGGGAGGTCTTCTCCTATGTCAATCCCGCCATGCTCTTTGGAGCGCACTTGGGGCTGCGGGGGAACTTCGCCAGGCTCATTGAGAGGGGAGATGAGAAAGCGGTCAAGCTCAAGAGCCAGGTAGAGGAGATACAGGAGTATGTCATCAAAGAGAAGCTTATCACTCCAAAGGGCATCTTTCAGTTCTTTGAGTGCAACAAGGATGGCAATGGCATCATCATCTACAAGGGCAAAAGCGATGGGGTCGCCGAGCGCATCCATTTCGAGCGCCAGGCTGAGGGCAAGCACTTGTGTGTCGCTGACTTTGCTGCCATGAAGGAAAGAGGCAGGGACACCATGGGCGTGTTCTTCACAACCTGCGGCTCAGGAATTGTCGAGCGTGCCCGTGCATTGCGTGAGAAGGGGGAATACTTAAAATCGCATCTTTTGCAGGTCTTAGCCATAGAATCAGCCGAGGGCTTCGCTGAAGTTGTGCACAGGAAGATGAGGCAGATGTGGGGCATTGACACCGACATCCCAAGGCAGGACATCTGGCGTGCCCGTTACCATGGAATCAGATTAAGCTTTGGCTATCCTGCCTGCCGCAACTTAGAGGATCAGGCAATCATTTTCAGGCTGGTTAAGCCTGAGCAGATAGGAATCTATCTCACCGAGAATTTCATGATGGACCCTGAGGCATCTGTTTCAGCTATCGTGTTCCACCATCCTCAGGGAGAGTATTTTTCGGTGTGATGCAATAAACATTAAAAGGCGTTAAGCAGAGTATAACCGCGCCATGAAAAAGATAACAGACATCCTGAAAAAGAGATTTACCAGGTCAGTTGAGCTTGTGCCGCCGAGAAACGGTACTGACCCTCAGGTAGTCTGGGCTGCGCTTGAAGAGTTGAAAAGCATTCCAGTGGATTTCATCTCAGTCACGAAAGGGGCAGGAGGCTCATTGAGGGGGGGAACTACCCCAATCTGCCATCTTGGCCGCGAAAGGTATGGCCTAACGCCTGTAGCGCATTTCACCTGCAGAGAGATAACAGCAAGGCAGGTCGAAAGTGAGCTGGTTGACCACCATTATTTTGGCATACGCAACATCCTTGCCCTACGGGGAGACCCTCCTGAGATGTCTGATGAAGCGGAGTGGAAGGGAGATTACGCCTATGCCCATCAGCTTGTCTCCCAGATTGCAGCCATGAACAGGGGAGAGTATCTTTGCCGCAGGGGAAAAGATGACGAGAGCGCATCATTCCATGAGGGCATTCCAACGGATTTCTGCATTGGGGTAGCTGCGCATCCAGAAGGGCAGGAAGACAACGTGCAGCACCTGAAGGAGAAAGTGGATGCAGGAGCAGAATTTGCCATCACACAGATGGTGTTTGACGTGAACCTGTATGCCTCGTTTGTCTCTGCGTGCAGGAAGGAAGGAATAGCCATTCCCATCATCCCTGGCATCTGGCCCCTTGACAAGAAATGGAAAATTCTTGCTGCACAGGAGAAATTTGGCGCAACCATCCCTAAACCTCTTGCCCAAAGGCTTCTTTCCCAGGATGACCATGAAGAATTCAGAAAAAACGGGATGCTGGCCACTGTTGAGCTTTGCAGGGCGTTTAAGCAGGCAGGAGCGCCAGGCGTGCATCTATTTTTGTTCCTTGATGCTGTATTGGCAAAGGAAATCTTTTCTCAGCTATGATTGGCCCGTTGAGCTGGTGGTTTGATTCTTCACTTTTGGAGGGTAACGTATCATTATAAACTTTAAGCCTAAACTGTGTGATATGAAGAAGGGCGAGAGCATAAATGTAGTGGAAAAGACAGCAAATCCTGCTCCTGTGGGGTTGATGGCATTTGGCATAACAACCGTATTATTAAATTTACACAATGCAGGTTATTTTGCCTTGGGGTCCATGATCATATCAATGGGTTTTTTTTATGGAGGAATTGCTCAGGTGATTGCTGGCCTGATGGAATGGAAAAAAAATAACACGTTTGGAGAAACCGCCTTTCTTTCCTATGGCTTATTTTGGCTTTCATTGGTTGGAATCCTGCTATTGCCCAAATTAGGGCTTGCAGTTGCACCATCAGCAATTGCAATGGGTGCATATTTGTTTATGTGGGGATTGTTTACTTCAGGCATGTTTATAGTGACATTGAAGCTCACAAAGTCTTTGCAGGTTGTGTTTTTCGGATTAGCTATCCTATTCTTTCTGCTTTCAGCCGCTGATATTACCGGGAATGCCCAGTTGAAGGTCTTTGCAGGCTATGAGGGAATTCTTGTTGGCTTGAGTGCGATATATACTGCCATGGCACAACTGATAAATGAGGTATATGGCAGAAGAGTTCTTCCATTGTGATTTATAGCGAAATTTCCTTTCGGAGTTAGGTTTTTGGCACAAAAACCGTCCGAGCTGCCAGGGGTGGATGGATTGCGGAGTGATGCAGCGCAAAAAGCATTTTTGGATGATGCATGCAAAGGGGGCAATTTTAAATGCTCGCCCTCAAAACATTTATATTGCCCCTTCCTTCATTCTGAATTATGGAACAGCAGTCTCCACAGGACATTGAAGCGCTCAAGGAAAAGCTCAAGAGCATGTCTCCTGAGGAATTAAAGGAGTTCCAGAAAAAACACTGCATCTTCTGCCAGATAGTCTCGAAGAAAGTGTCAGCCAAAGTCGTCTATGAGGACGCAAAAAGCCTTGCCATCCTTGACATCAATCCCGCAAACCCAGGACACATCCTTCTCATGCTAAGGGAGCATTACACCGTAATGCCACAGGTTCCAGAGGAGGATCTCAAAGGGCTATTTGTGACGGCAAAGCTGCTTTCCAATGCCCTTCTTCGGGCGCTGGAGGTGAAAGGGACAAACATACTGGTCGCAAATGGCCCTGCAGCAGGACAGAAGGCGCAGCACTTCATGATTCACGTCATCCCGAGAAGCGAGGGAGACGGCATATCCTTTGTAATACCACAGCAGGAATTGAACCAGAAGCAGCTTGATGCTCTGGCAGAGCGGCTCCGAGAGAGGATGGGTACCAGGGAGGCCCTTGCATCACAAAAGCAGGTGTATGTGCCGCAGAAAAAGAAGGAAGAGGCAAAGCCTGCCGCTGCTGAGCCCCCGCTGGATGATAAGCCCGTAGCAGGCCCACCTGAGCGTCAGCAGGAAGAAAAGCCAGAAGAGGGCATACTTGAAGACACAGGCCAGAAAAAAGGAGGAGGAAATCTTGACGATATTGCAGATTTCCTTGCCAAAAATGGCTGACAACTGCATCCTGTGCGGCATCGTTGATGGGGCAATCCCGTCAAAGAAAGTGTATGAGGACGACGAAATAATGGCAGTCCTTGACCTCAACGGCGCTGCGCCTGGGCACACGTTTGTCTTTCCCAAGAAGCATCATACTATCATTGAGCAGGTTCCTAACGCGCTTGTGGGAAAGCTGTTCGCCATGGCGAACAAGGTTTCAACATCCATTTTTGAGTCACTTGACATCCAGGGAACCAATATATTCCTCGCTAATGGCATCACTGCAGGACAACTGGTGCCCCATGCCATGCTGCAGGTCATTCCACGCAGAGAGGGAGACAACGTAAAGCTCTCATGGGAGCCAAGGCAGCTGACCGAAGAGGAGATGTCAACGGTTGAGCTCAAGGTGAAAGAAGTGGTTGATTCCATGCCCCTTCCGGGAGCGGCGCAATCAGGCCAGAAGCAAAAGCCTAAAAGCGGCGGCGAAGTCATTGCTGATGAGGAGAATTACCTGGTGAACCAGCTAAAGAGGATACCATGATACGCGCAGTGCTTTTTGATCTGGACAATACGCTTATAGACTTCATGAAGATGAAGCGTATGAGCTGCGAGGCGGCAGTGTCTGCAATGATAGATGCGGGCCTTGGCATAGAGAAAGAGAGGGCGATGGAGGAGCTGTTCAGGCTATATGATATGTATGGCCTTGAGGAGCCACTCATATTCCAGAAATTCCTGAAGGCGACGAAACTTCAGGTGGACTATCGCATCATCGCAAGCGGCGTTGTTGCCTATCGGAGAGTCCGTGCAGGATTCCTTGAGCCCTATCCCCATGTCTATCGGACGCTCCTTGAGCTTAAGCAAAGGGGGCTGAAGCTTGCAATAGTTACCGATGCTCCGCAGCTGAAGGCGTGGATACGGCTCACGGCAATGAAGCTTGCTGACTTCTTTGATGTTGTCATCACCTTCAATGACACACAGGAGCTTAAGCCTTCGCGAAAGCCCTTTGAGAAGGCGATAGAGGCGCTTGGAGCAGCGGCTAGCGAATGCCTGATGGTTGGTGACTGGCCGGCGCGTGACATCAAGGGAGCAAAACTCTTAGGGATGCAGACGGCATTTGCGCGCTACGGAAACCCTTCAGTGAAGGCGAGCGGCGCTGACCATGACCTTTCTGACGTTTCGGAACTGCTGGGCATCATAGAGAAAACGTCAAAAAAATCCGCCGAGAGCGAAGCTTTATACCAGCGAATCTGAAGTAACAGCAACAAAAGAAAACACCCCCTGGCTGCGTTCCTCATGGCTCATACACGCCATTTTTCTCTTCAACATCAATCACTTTCTTTTTGTGCGTCTTCTTCTTCTGTTTCGCCTCCTCTTTTTTTTTCTTTCTGGGGAACAGCGATGAAGCCAATGTCTGCAGAAGCGCAGCGCCTCCACCGACGAGAGAAATAATGCCAATGATAATACTGAAGATAAACAGGATAGCCCCTATGATGATCAGTGGTATCCCGATGAGCGCGAAGATGAGCGTGACGCTAAGCACAATGCCAATGATGACCATGATGACTGAAGCTAAGAAGAGCGCAAGGGGTAGAAGTATGCCGCTTTTCAGAATGATTCGCATGATTCCCTGTTAATCATCTGCTCTTTTAATGTGTTATGACAACTTCTGCATCGTCACTTCTGACATGGTTTGATGAGAAAAAGAGAAAATAAAAAAAATCAAAGATGAAAAAAAAGAAGAAATTATCTCTTCTTCTTTGCGGCCTTCTTCTTGCCTGCTTTCTTTTTAGCAGCTTTCTTTTTTGCTGGCATTGTTATTTACCTCCTTTTTTTGCACCGGATTTCTTGCCGCCACGGGCCATCTTGGCTCTGGCGATGTTACCCTTCTTGTCGATAAAGTACAGGTAACCTGTCTCTCTCTTGACGCCTGCCTTGACCAGCGCCTCCTGCTTCTTGCTTGACTTCTGCCCTGCTCGTGCCATGGGGACACGTGCAGCATTTCCTTTCTTGTCGACAAAATAGAGGTAGCCTGGCTCCCTCTTAATGCCACACTTCACTAACACTTCTGCCATTTTGGTTTAGCACCCCTTTTAGTTGTTTGCAATCACTGCACACCTTGTTGTGAGCGTATGTGCAAATATGAATACAACCATTGAAGAACTCAGCCCTGCATTGCCGAACATTTCTGATGAATTATTTGCCATTATCCTTTCGCTTGCTCTCGCTCTCGTCGGTTCCCGACGGTGATGTTATGCATTCCCGAGAAGCTAGTATAAAAAACTTTCGCATTTATACCGTCGGAAAATCCATTTGCTCGTCGCCATGGTCACTGCTTCAATGCTTTTGCAAGCTCCGCTGCTGCCTTCCTCATGTCGGGCGCATCATAGATGCCTCTTCCGACGATGGCATGCCACCGCCTGCCTGCGGCTTTTGCTGCCTTGGCGGCTGAGCCGCCCTGCGCAACAAGGCCTGGCGAGTAGAACGTAGGAGAAATTCCGCAGGATTCAATAATTCTCTTGTAGTGAGCAATGCGCTCTGGCTTGTTGCCTGGAACGACAAAGTCGGCCACGCCAAGCTTTGCAGCAAGGCTGTACATTTTTTCAGGAGCATCATCGCTGACGAAGCCGCCGTCTTTTGCCAGATACGCCTTATGGGTCATCTCTCCTCCGACTATGACTGGCATGTTTTCTTCCTTTGCTGCTGCAACCCATGCTTTCAGGGTCTCAGGGCCCATTGCAGGAAAAAGGATGACTGCATCAGCGCCAGCACAGGCTCGCATGAATCCTGCTCCGACATCAGGGATGTCCGTCGCTGCCTTCTGATGGTCGTAGATGATGGGCTTGCCAGAAAGCATGCGAATGGTATTGATTACCGCTTTCATGCCGAACGGGATGACTAAGGTGAATCCTATCTTGTAGCCGCCAATCTCCTCAATGTCACCCGTGGCCTCAACTAACTCTTTGAGCCTTTCAAGAGAATCAACGTCGCAGGAGGGGATGATGCTCCTGTCACTTGGAATGATTGCCATGCTTCTATTCTTCTTTCTGGGAGAGATAGCTCATGACCTGGTCATATCTCTCCTGATCGACAACTCCTTCCCCATGCATATAGGCAAGCAGATCCTTCAGGCTGACAAGGGCATGCAGGGATATGCCTTCTGCTTCAAGCATCTCGCTTCCTCCCTGATTACGGTCAAGGACCACGGCAACGTCTTTCACCTGGCCCCCTGCCTCCTTGAGCCCGTCTATGAACCTGAACTTTGAACCTCCGTTTGTGATGATATCATCTATCAGGACAACTTTCTTGCCCTGCTCAAGGACTCCTTCAATCATGCTTCCTGTACCGTAGCCTTTTGGCCTTCTCCTGACATAGACCATGGGAAGACCCGTCTTGATTGCAATTGCTGTTGCTAGAGGAATCCCCGCAGTCTCAGCCCCTGCAACAACATCTACATCAAGGCCACTCACCAGCTTTCCGAATGCATCCATTATGCTCCCGAACTCTTTTGGGTAGGAAGGTAGGATCCTTAAGTCTATGTATATTGGGCTTATCCTTCCTGATGCAAGCTTGAATATTCCGAACTTGACCGCATTGACATCCACCAATGCCTTCATGACTGCCTTATTCATTGCAGACCACCGCCTTTCCCTTAATGTCATTGAACTTTCCCTCATCATATATAATGTTTCCGCCAACCATGGTCTTTATAGGCCATCCCTTAAGCTTCAGGCCCGCAAAGGGGCTCCAGCCGCATTTGGTTTGCAGCTCCTGGTTTCGCACTTCTCTTGTCATTTCCATGTCGACAAAGACCATATCTGCGTCAAAGCCTTCCTCGACTTTCCCTTTGTTGAGTTTGAGTATCCTTGCAGGGTTCTCGCACATAAGCTCAACGGCTTTCTTCAGGGTGATTCTCTTCTCATGCACGGTATTAAGCATGAGGGGAAGTGAGGTCTCAAGCCCAGGGACGCCGTAGGGTGGATGCTCGCTCTTTTTTTCCTCAATGGTATGGGGAGCGTGGTCAGTGCCTATCGTTGTGATAATGCCTGAGTCAATCCCTTTCCACAGCGCATCAACATCCTCCTTTGATTTGAGGGGAGGCTTCATCACCTGGAATCCTCCTTTCACGTCGTCTTTGGTGAGGAAAAGGTGGTGTGGCGTCACCTCGGCTAAGATGTTTGCCCTCTTGTACTTTGCTATCACCTCAAGCTCGGCCCTTTCTGAAATATGGCAGAGGTAGAGGAGTTTCTTTTTGCTATCAATACTTCTGAAGAGCGTGATGATCTTCTCGACTGAGCCGCCTTCAGCATGCACCGCAATCCTGTCTGCTGCTTCGCAGATTGCCTTCAGGCTCTCGTCTTTGTCGAAGAGGAGGTTTCCCGTTGTCTCGTTCATGTATATCTTGACAAAGCCAATCCTCTTGTTCACCTTGCGTATCTCTTCGGCATTGTTTGGCGTTGCACAGAAATGATGGCCTATGTTGATAATGCACTTTTTTGCCAATTGCTCCTTTTGAGTGAGATATTCCTCCTTTGTTGTGGGTGGCCTGGTGTTTGGCATGTCAAACATTGTTGTAACCCCTCCGGCTGCTGCCGCCCGTGAGCCCGTCAGGAAATCTTCCTTGTGGGTGTCGCCAGGCTCCCTGAGATGGACGTGAAGGTCAATTATTCCAGGAAGGATGAGGAGGCCTTTGGCGTCAATGATAGTATCAACTGTCGGCCTCTCATCTGTCACTGCCCGTATCCTGTCATTCTCAATGAGGATATTCTTCTCATGTACCTTGCCTTGGGAGAATACCCTGCCGTTGATGATAAGGATTGATTTCATTGATGGGAAAAGGGCGGGTGGAGGATATTTAAAGTTTGTTGTAGGGCATAGTGCACTTTGAAATTCCAAGGGGGAAAAGAAAAGTGAAGAGAACTTTGAAAAAGTACTTTTTTCTGCTGCGGCTTCGTGATTAGCTGTATCTGGCAGTAGTTTTCTGTCATTAATTGCCCTATTTTCTTCGTTTTTCTCTATTTTCCTGAAAGCTACCGCTAGCTCATACGCAGGAGGAACTCGACTCGGTGAAGATTATAAGCAGCACAGACAAAGAGTTGTTGCACATACACCCGCCAGATGGTAG
>Ga0208373_1000952_pt1 | contig 42746 bp, 23 predicted proteins | sample RifOxyC2_FD_184036 | JGI IMG/M metagenome (GOLD analysis project Ga0208373, IMG submission 184036) | Soil microbial communities from Rifle, Colorado - Rifle Oxygen_injection C2 (SPAdes) | ecosystem: Environmental > Terrestrial > Deep subsurface > Rock core/Sediment | place: Rifle, Colorado...
CTCTGCAATGTTGCCCACATACAATGTCCTTGGCCCTTCTTTAGGCAGTGTCTTGTAGTCAACCGTAGTCTTGAATCGGCGCTTCTTGTCTCGCTGGTGCTTGATGAACAGGAAGGCAAGGTAGCCTAAGATGCCGACAGCAAGGATAACCCCAAGAACCCACACCTTCAAAAAGCCTGCAACCTTTCGCTCATGGACTGGCCTTGCAACAGTAAAGAGCCCCCTCACTATCGAGGTATGCTTCTTGTAATCTGCCGTGATGGTCAGCCTGAAATCGCCTGTTGAAAAGTCTTTGGGAACATCAAATTCCCTCAGAAGCGATGCAGAGTGGTTCATGACAAATGATTCAGCATAGCTCCAGTTCGTAAGCCCATCAGGAGTTGAATTGTCGTCAGCAAGCCTGCTCACGTCATAAGTAAGGGAGATGTTGTAGTCATCGCCGGCAACAAGATTGATGAGGTTGGTGCTGTAATGCAGTTTTGACCCCGAATAAACAATCTCTTCAATCAAGTTTAATTCCATCATCAGTGTCCCAACAACGGATTCATCAGGGTCTGCAAGAGTGATATGTAGTGGAATGCTCTCTGAAACCCCTCCGCTAAGGATAAGTGTCCCTGAAGTCTCTTTGGCATCCTCCTTGCCAAGGAGGGTGATGATGAAGTCTGCCCTGCTGTAGGCAGGGATAGTCAATGACTCAGCTGCTAATTCAGCAGCAAGCGTGATATTGCCTGACAATGAGCCACGGATAGCTAAGGGCTCTTGCCTGAGATTGGTGATGCTCAGCGGATAGTCTACAAGGTCATGAGGCTCAAGTATCTTGGAAATCGCATTCTCGCTGATTGCATAGGAAGCAGTCCTAATTTCCTCAGCTACAGCTAATGATGAAAAGAGGGAGAGGAGAGCAAGCGCTAGCATAATGCATGCTGCAATTCCATGAGCCCTTCCCTCATGCGTACGTTTCACGTCACTATCCCTCCCTTCATCCTTCATTTCTATCCCTGCTATGCAGGAGGAGCCTGGCCAGGAGGCGCTTCTCCCTCTGTCGCTGCCCCCTGTGCAGGGCCAGCAGGTGCAGCCTGCGCTCCTCCGTTTTTTGCTGCCTCCACCTTCTTCTTGGCTTCTTCAATTCTCTTCATCATTTCTGCTTTTTTCTCTTTAGGCAGTGGGACTGACTGGATTTCCACAAATCTGTCGTTTGGGCCAAACCAGTCCTTTGCTATAATAGCCTCGTCAATTGCCTTGAAGAGTTTCTCTATCTGCTTGAGGTTGTCGGCCAGCTCTTCCTCAGAAAGCTTCACCTCAGGCTCCTCTTTCTTTTCTTCAGCAGAGCCTCCTCCTGAAGCTGCCTCCGCTGCTGCCTTCTCCTTCTTAGCCTTCATCGCCTGCTTGAGGTCTTCCTGCAGCTCCTCTTCAGAGACCAGCCTGATTTCCCTCTTCTTAGGCTGCTGCCCTACTTTGTCCCACACCTTCTGCACCCTTGGCGTGAGGCCGTCAAGATATATTTTGACCATGTTGAAATTGCCGCCCTTCACCTTGTCTTTGGCAAGCTTAAGCTCTAAGCGAAGGTCAAACACGTCCTGTTTCAGCTCATCAAGCTGGTCGAACTCGTACTCTATCTGCTCGACGATGTCGTTATACTTGTTGTACTCGTCAAGCTCGTCATCCTTGAGCCTGGCTACCGAATGCAGGATGGGCCGAAAGGTTACGTAGAACGGCTTTCCGTTGTTGTAGTTTGCGTTCTGCACCATGCCGCTTCCTACAGGAGCCTTGACGAGAGCCTGGATGAACTCTTCTCCGTACTGCATCTTTATCCTGTTCAGGTCCCCTTCGTCCCTTGTCTTCATCTGGATTTGTGTGTTGATGTTCGCCTTGATTTCACCCACGAAGTCGCTGAGCACCTGGGATATCAGCAATATGCCTATTCCCCACTTACGAAACTCCCTGCAGCCCCGCTCAATCTGCAGAAAGCCTGCGCCTGAGCCTCCGAACTTTGGCAGGATTCGGTGGATTTCGTCAAACACGACCAGATATTTTAATCCCCTGAACTCGTCAAGCTTGGAGTGGAAGAGCTGCCTTATCATGTTCGCTACAAATATGTCGTAGTTCTTCGGGTCAAGGGTGTTGGTGGTGAATATCTGGATCTCCCCTTCCTTCATGTAATGGAAGATGTCCACAATTTCACGGTGGTCGTGGATGGCCTTGATGTTGCCTGGGAATGCCTTAGGGTCTTTTTTGGCGTCCATCCCGAAATTCTGGTAGAAGCTCAAAAATTTCTTGTCAGAAAGCTTTCGCAGCATTCCTGACCACTGCGCTGTGGGGTCAAACACGGCAACTGCTGCCCCCCTGAGGAGGCATTCCTCGACGATGTCCTGAGCGGAAATGGACTTTCCTCCCCCTGTGCTTCCAGCGACAATGGTATGCACCGTCAGGTGGTCCATGTCAAGAAAGAACTTGCGCTTGGTCTCTGCAATGTTGCCCACATACAATGTCCTTGGCCCTTCTTTAGGCAGTGTCTTGTAGTCAACCGTAGTCTTGAATCGGCGCTTCTTGTCTCGCTGGTGCTTGATGAACAGGAAGGCAAGGTAGCCTGCAGTGCCTAGGCTGATGAGCAGGAAAAGCACCCATAGCGGCAAAAAGCCAAAGAGCTGGTACTTGTAGAACGGGTCAGTGACCACGACAAGCGTATCTGCTGTTGACTCAAACGCCAGATACTTTGCATGGGCTGTCAGGATGTACTCGCCAAGTTCCCAGTCTTCAGGGATGCTTGCTTTCCTCAGGAGCGATACGAACGTAGGTACCTGCGTCAGGTCAGTTCCCAGAGGTAAAACCCTGGTATTGTTCACATCGTGCAGCGTGAAGTTCAGCTCAACGTCAAAGTCGGTTCCGGCAAGCAGGTTGATGAGGTCAACCTTATACCGCAGATTGCCCCCCCTGAAAACATTCGTCTGCAGGGGCTCAACCTTAACGACAAGGCTCTTGACCTCAACCTTTCCCTCTTTCAGGATTTGCAGGATAATAGGGATGCGGGCCCTGAGCTCCCCATTGATATCAAGATAACCAGTATAGGTTCCAGGCTTTCCGTTTCCAAGCAGCCTCACCTGCAGGCTATAGCTTGCGTTTTGTCCTATGCTTGCTTCCTGTGCGCTCAGCCTGATGTAGGGCTCAACCTCGCCAGACACGCTGAAGGTGACGTCAGTCACCCTGTCCATGAAGTTGAAGATGCCTATGGTTTCCTCGACAAACGAGCCTTCTCTCACCCGCTTCTTGATAGCCTGTAGTGAAGTGATGACATTGGCTCCTTCTGGCTCTGGATCAGCTGGACCTAAGCCTGGGCCAAGGCCTGGGCCTAAACCTGGACCTAGACCAGGGCCTAAGCCTGAGCCTAGACCTGAGCCTAAGCCTGGGCCTAAGCCTGGACCTAGGCCAGGCTCTGTAAACAATTCCATCTCTATCGTCGTAAAGAGCGCCTCACCAGCTGAGATATTGTAAATCTCATAATACGTATCATAGCCGTCAGCAATGGCAATCAGGTAATGGGTGCCAGATGCCACTGAGAAATTGAAGGTCCCTGTGCTGTTGGTGATGAGGATGTTGCCGTCAGTATACAGCGTCACGTCGGGCAGAGGGGTAGTTGAGCCTGATGGATACACAATGCCCCCCACATAGGCTGCATCAGGAGGCACCTCTCCCTCAGTTTCATTCAGGGGCTCAAGCGATGCATTGAATTCCTTGACCTCAAACGACGCTACGGTTACATTAGTGATATACTCATGATAGCCTGAAGCAACAGCAGTAAACGTCAGATCCCCTGCTCCAATCACAATCCTGTAAAAGCCTGTCCCATTCGTGATTGTTGCGCCGTTCCCTGCTGCAACCGTTGCGTTAGGTATGCCAAACCCTGTAACATTATCAAGGATATAGCCAAAGATGGAGGCATTGCCAAGTGCCCCGGCTAGATCTGGAACCATTGAAAAGTTATACTGCTCGTAGAGTGGCGTGATGTTGATGATGTCGGTATAATCCAGATACCCTTCCTTTGTAGCCTGGAAGAACCCGACGCCCACATAAGGAAGGGCCTCCCAGTAGCCTGTGCCATTTGAGGTTGCAAGCTCCTGCTCTCCTCCGCTTGTGATGACGATAATGACATCCTCAAGGAACTCACCGCTTCCTGCGCTTCGCACATAGCCATCCATCTGTGACTGCGCCGAGGCACTGCAGGCGCCAAGCTTGTCTGATATGGGGTCAGGGAAGATGTAGTAAGTCATGCTTGCCACTCCGTCTGGAATCGGAAGCATCCATTGCGCGTTGCGGTAGTTGCCGTCAAACCCTGAACCGAATTTCTCAGCATCAACCCCAAACAGGATGTTGCCATCCGTCGGGCCAGGATAGCGGTCCACAAGAGCCACCATCACAAAAGGGTCTTCATCAGTTTCTTCATCATTGGTAATGAGCGCAACCCCGGTTATGTTCCTGCCGCCGAAGGAAACGCTCATGTTTGTGCTGAAAGTTATATTGGGATGCTCCCGCATGTAGAAGGAATGGGTTGATGAAGAGATATTGATAAATGCCTCAACATCGGCTATCGTTGCTCCCTCTATGCTCAGCAGCCGGTCGCTCCATTCACCAAGAGTATACTGCGTATAATCATAGGTGCTGGCGTACACGTCAAACCCAGTCCCTCCCATGCAGTTGAAGACAAAATCAGTCCCTATGGTCATGTTCCCTGCTGAAAGCGTATAGGCCCTTGGTGAATCATCAAGGTTGTGGATGTCATAGGTGATGACGCCATAAAGGCCGGCATAGAACTGAGAGGAATAGGTATGCGTGATGAGGACTTCAGTGATGTAGCCAGGAGTCCCGTTCAAAGCGGCTCCTAGATACCCAACGTGCCTGTTCATGACATAGAGCCCGGCAAGCGTGCCAAAAAGAAGCACAGCAAGGACAAGCATAAACACGAAGCGGTTGTCAAGTGCGCTTCTCTTGCGGTAAGGAGAGGCCATCAGGATCCTCCCTCCTTCTTCTTTATTCTTGCATACACCGTCCATATCGTGCTTGGGCTTCGGTGAAGGATTGCTGCAATCTCTGAAAGCTCAAGATGCAATGAGCCTTTCATGTACCTGACAATGGACTCAAGAGTTGAAAATGACCTGTCTGCTATGGCTGTTGCAGGAATGAAGACAGTCTCTCTGGAGTCAGATGCAAAAGGAAGCGGGTGCTTCCGCGACGCATTCCGATAGGTAGCCCACGTTGTCCTGATGTTTCTGTTCAGCAACGCTGCAATCTCAGTGTTTTTCAGCCGCTCAGCTTCTGCAAGATACTTGATGATGGCCTCAAGGCTGCTTAACCCCGAAGAAAAGACACTGGCAGGTACCATGTAGCTGCCAGCCTTTGCAAACTTACCCTCTTCAACCTGTTTCTCCTCAGCAAGCAGCCTCTCAATGTGTTGCCAGCCATATTTATGATCCAGAGTGAGATGCCTCACAACCAGCCGAAAGGTTGCATCAGCTGAAAGTTGTTCAGGAATGCCGTAGCTGGATGTATCCATTGTATTCATACTGCTATCGTCATGGTGTGGGTGCTCTGCCACTGGCTCCCGTTATACTCCTACTAGATTCAATATTCCCACTATGTAAGTTATTTTTTCCTATTATGTAAAATATTAGTATATAAATATTTCCTTTTTGAGGATTAGTATAGGAAAAGCTATATCAGATAACCTATTATGTAAAAATTTTACTTATTATATGCCATTATAGGCTAAAAAATTATCATCATGTAGAACATTTAAACTTACTATGTAGAGCAAAGTCAACCTCTCCAAAAGAGCAATCATTAAATATCCCCTTGACCCTATGTGGATAGATGCTCTGGCACGTCAAAGAAGGATTTCGCCTGTGGCTTTACATCGTGCTCCTTGCAAGCTTCATCATCATCGGCTCAGTCGGGGTGCATGAGATGGGCCATGCCCTTGCCGGAGCGATGCTTGGCTGCGACGTCCAGGCCGTCTTTCTCTACAGCCAAGCAGAGAATCCATATGCATCCGTTTCCTGCTCCGCTGACATTTCGCTCTTCATGGTGAGTATCGCAGGTATGGCTGCGAATGTAATCTTTGCATTGTTCTTCCTGCTATCAGAGCGCCTCTTCATGCGCTTCATCGCCTACATGTTTTTCGGTTTCGGCCTTTTTGGCAGCAAGATGGATTTGCAGAGTATTGGCATGCATCCGCTCCTTGCATCATGCATCAGCATCGCGGGGCTTGCTATCATCCTGTATGCTTTGTTTAAGATCTGCGAACTTGAGGCAAACGCGGTCTTCACCCTCAAATGCCCCAGTGCAAAACACAAGGTGGTAAGCATATGAACAGAGAGAACCGGAAAAGGGCAGTAGCAATGGTTGCAATATTTGCAGCAGTCGTCCTTCTTGGTGCCGTATCATCCCCAAATAGTCAGCAGGAGATGCTCTCCCCTGCCAGGTGGCTTGCAGCATCTTTAAGCGGCCTGTCTGAGGCGCTCATGCATCCTGCTGTTTTCATGGCTACTGTGATCTGTGCAGTATCACTTTTTTTCCTTGGGAAGGTGCTCTCGTTTGAGAGGGGAAGCCTTGGGCATCCTGCAATTGAAATGATTGCACAGCAAAAGATACAAAAAAAGCATCGCAAAAATTCATAACTGCTATTTTTTATCTTTCTTCCCCTCCCCCTTCTTCTCCTTTTTTCCCGCCCCTTCAGAAGCCTCATCAAGCTTGAGCTTCCAGTGCCAGAAAAAGAGAAGAGAAAACAGATGCGCAAGCAGAAAGTCAGGAATCACAATCAGCGGTGAATAGAACAGCCGCATCAGCCACAGCTTTGCATAATCCTTAGCCTCCCATGCGCTGCAGCTTTCACACCTGAGCCATGCCCTCTTCCAGACATATTCAGCAGAACCAATGACAGCATCAGAAAGGCGCTCACGAATGCCCCTGCCATCAGCCTCAGCCTCAACGCTTTCGTTCACCTCCACAACTGAATTATTCACCTCAGGAATCACTGCAGAATCAGGCATCTTCGTCTCATTCAGTGCACTCTCATCCTGATTTGTGATGCTCGCTGGAACAGTGCCATTTTCATTGCACGTCACATTGATGAGTGGGCAAAGAAGCTCTAACTCTCCATGCAGTGTTCCCTGTATAAGGAAGAGATGGATGAGCAAAAACAGCACAAAAAGGCCCGCCCGCCATCGTCTGCGCTTATCATTAAATGAGAAATATTGCTGCCAGTTCATTGCCTGCTCATTGCTCCCTTGCTGGCTCCCCGCCAGACTGCGTCTTTTTTTTGCCGTCCTTTTTTTCCTTCTCCCCCTTTTCAGAGGGCTTGCCCTCCTCTCCTGGGCGTTTTGGAGGAGGGGCAGGATAATCCGTCGCAATTGAGCGCTCCATGAGCTTTGCGACAAGCCTCTTTCGGAACTTTCCCCTGAGAAGTTTCGCATCAGTGATGAACAATGCAGCAAGAAAGCCGACCAGAATAAGCTCGATAAGGACAATAACATTTGTCACGCACCGATGGTCCATAGGATACTGAAGAAAGGTGCAGATGAGCTTCTGGCATTGATAGTCCAGCAACGTCTCATCATCAGCACAAGCTAGTGGCATACAGGAATGATTGGCAATGCCCTCACCAGAAGAGCAGTTCAGCGCTATGCAGCTATGGTTGGCATACCCTTCATAAAATGAGCAGTTAAGCTTCCTGCAGGAAAAATCAGCAACGTGCTCATCCTCACCACATTGCGCAGGAACACAGGAAAAGTTCTCTAGCACCATTCCCCCCATGCAGGGCTCAGCACTGCAGGTATGGTTGGCAATAAAGCGCTTCTCGACGCTAAGATTGAGGGAGAAGGCCTCCTCAAGAGTGATATTCTCTGTTGGAGCGTCATAGATAGTATGCTCACACCCTATTGCCCTGCAGAAATGCTCTTCGCACACCTCATCGCCCCTGCAGTCGGGATTAGCACAGCAGCCATAGGCTATGCACCTGTGCTCAGCTGCATACTCGCAATAGCCACAGGAGAGGGCAGTGCAGGCATTATCCAGGCACAAGGCATCCTCGCTGCAGTCAGCATCATCTGTGCAGCCAAGCATGGCAATGCTATAGTTCTCGGAAAAGCAGAACTCAACCTCAGATCCTATCTCCCCCCATGACTCTATGGGTGTCCGCTGGATGGTGCAGATTCTGAAGAGTAAGGATGATCCGTTGTTTGCAGAGGGAAGCGTCCCTGATAGGGTAAACATATGGCTTCCCCCCCTATTTATAGTCACATAAGCTGGCCTGTCAGAGCCAATAGCCTCTGTAGCCTGTGTTGTCACCTCTGCTTTTGCAGTCTCTGCTATCGTTGTCCCCCTTAGGGTATCAACAGCCTTTATCCCAAGGATGATGACCTCTTCACCACCAAGATTGCCAAAGGTGATCAGGATGTCAACTGGCCGTTCATGGACGCAGTCCCTTGGACAGGAATAGTCAGCCGATAGCAAAGCGATGGAGAAAGGAGAAAGCAGGACAAGCAGAAGCGCGCTGCAGAGTGCAGGTGGCAAGATTTTCATGGTCAATCCTAGTATAAAAAAGAAAAAAAGAATCACCCCTTTGGCTTGTTGGTTAGATGAGAAGAAAAGAAAAAAACCTTTCATGCAGAGCCTAAATCAGCTCTACATAAAAGTAGTAGGCGACATTTGGCTGGTTGCCCTCAAGCCCTGACTGCGGAAGCAGGAACTGGAAGTCAAAGTTGTTGCCGTTATAGCCAATGCTGTCGTTCTCTATGATGCTTGCATAGATGACATCATAGCGCCATACATCGAGGACTGCGCTTCTGTACTGTATTGTCCTGTCCGTCAGTATAACCTGTGTCCAGTTCCCGTTCTCAGACTCATCAGTATTGTTGGTGTTCAGGTTTGCGCCATAGCAGTTTCCTGTGCTGCCTTCAATCACATTGGTATTCGTTACCTCAACCTCGCTAGTAAAAAAGCCAGGGTTGGTAAAGCCCGTGTCCTTAAAGGTGTTTGTATACGAGTCCTCATCTGTTGAGGTGTGGTTGAACGCTCCTCCTTCTCCCGTTATGATGGTAGAGTTCACGCAGGTGATGTTTGGCCAGTATGGTATTCCTCCATGGTATGGGCTGACGTCATCATAGGTAGCGGCGCTGATATATGGCCCTTCCTTGGTTGCATAGACCTCGCCTGTTACCGTGGCAATGTTCCAGTCATACAACGCTTTTCCGCTGGAATCAACCAGTGCATACTCACCATTGATATTACCAACGTAACCTACCCATTTGAAGGTTGGCTGTGACTCATTGAGCTCAACATTATAGATGTAACCCCTTGTGCCGTTGAGCACAGTGCCATTGGGATAAGCTGTTGTGGTGTTGCTCTGGATGCTCAGCGAGTTGGGAGCTGATGGCTCAACCGATGTTGCAGCGCCAAAAACCATGGCAGCAGCAAGTACCATTAATGACAGGAGCACGGCAACCGACAGCAGGTTTGAGAGTGTGTTATGCTTCATTGTGTTCACCTCACTCCAGCTCCACGTAAAAATAGAACGTGGTCGTTGTTGCGTCACCATTGTGCCCATCCTCAGCAACAACCATCTCAAAGTCATAGGTGTTGTTGTTATAGGCATTCGCATCGCTTCTGAGGATTGAGGTATAGACTACCCCATCAGCAGTGCTAGTATCTTCATAATAAAGGAGCACTTCCTCAAATGTCCCTGATTTTGTTCCGTTATACAGCCTGGCTCGTGGGCACATTTTATGTGTCCCGTTGATGAGTTGCTCCCCTACATAGAAGTTGGAGTGGGTTGAAGCGCCTGGTGCCGAGAATGTTTCATTCGTGCAGTCAACATCATCTTGTGCACATCCCTGCCCTCCATAAGTGCTGGGTGATGGGCTTGCTGTCCACCCTTCAAATTCTCCAAGCTGCAGATACGTGCCTGTTGACTCAGTCCAGTTCCAGCACAAGACCTTACCAAGCGACCAGTCAACATAGGTAAGATACGTCGCATAGACCTCGCCCTCTGGATCAGCTAGTGACCAATCATAAAGTGCTCTCCCAGCGCTATCGTCTAGCGTGATGGTACCTGTGACGTTTCCGACAAAACCTTGCCAGGATTGTGTGATGGTTTTACCTGCAATCCTGAGTTCAGTGATGTTGCCAGCTATGCCTGTGATGCTCGCATTAGGTGATGGCGTCCTGCGCGTGCTGTTGAGCTTCGTGAAGGTCTCAGGGCCTTCTGGAGCTGCTGCTGCCAATACCAGCACTACAGATGATATCAGCAGAACAAGCATCACCGCGATGTGTTGAATCATTAATGTCGTCTTCATTGTCGCACCTCTTTCGTTCCCTCTTGCTCTGATGAACGTTACCTCCTCACTTTGGACATCTTCTCGATGTTCTTTGCATTGATGACAAGCGTTCCAAGATTGCCTACCACTTTGACAAAGCCGCTGTCGACCGCTTCAAGCCTTCCTCTGGCAACCTTCAACTGCTTTCCGTCCCGGTAGGGAGCCTTGACAATTTCCCCAAGAAACTCCTGAAAGGGATGTGTTTGTATGCTTTGCACCTTCTTTCCCTCTTTTTGTTGCTCTTTCTCTCCTGATTTTCCTTAATGTATATCCTCTTTCCCTTAATGCATACTTATAATGCATTTAACTTCTAGTAGTGAATATCATGAATCTCCTCGGATTTCACTTCCAGATGGCTTATGATAACACTCAAATACTCTTTTGTATATTACTATATAAACATAGGCGAAAATCGGGAAGCTAATAAGGACAATTAAGGGTAGTTAAGGACATCACTATGCGGAATTGAGCGTTCGTTGATTTATAAATGCCATAAAAATCCGGAAAGCCTATCGCGATAAGCCACAAGAAGTTTGTAATACTTCACCATTCTGAAAAGCCCCGTCGGGAGGAAGGAGGCAGGCTCGCTGGATAGCCATGAGTTGATGCTTTGAGGGATAAGAGTGGATAGGCTCGTTGGAGCTGGCACTCCCTAAAAAATCAGTCAAAAAAAGGGCATTAGCACTCCCCTCATAACTTCCACAGCCAACGGGTAACTTCATCCCTTTCGTTTCAGGCAATCCACTCATTGCACATTCCGACGGGGGAAAAGAAAAGTGAAGAAAGAAAAGAAGAAAAAAAGTGAAGAAAAAGAAGTGAAAACAAAAAAGGCTCGGGCTACTCTTGCAGCAGTGCATGTGTTGCAGCCATCGCCTCAATATTGAGCGCTGAGCAGGCGGGGTTGATGGATGCGTGGCAATGCTGTGCACGACGGAATTATTGTCATCCATTTCAGCGCAGGCAGGAGGAGAGAGGAAAAATAAAGGGATGGGATGAGAAAGAAGCCATAGGCAATGAGCTTTTAGGGAATGCATTTTTTCCTGGATTGATGCCCTTCACAACTGCAAAGAGGCAGGCAAACTTCATAATGGTGAAGTCTTACTGCCTATATCTTTTTAAAGAGGTTTTCCAATGGCAGACAAGGGTGGTTATTGAGCGTGGTAAGAATGTGTCTTTTGCAGAGAGATGAAAAAGGGAAGGGCGCTGCATCTAAGGCTATTGCATTAGCGATACTCCTTGCACTCCTGCTTGTTTTCTCAACACTTGTCATCGCTCCGCCCTCACTACATCGCGTCCTTGGAGAGGTATTCGATAACAATGGCTTGGATGCTGCGCTTACTACGCCAGTCTGGATTAATCTCACCCTTTCCAACATCACCTATCTTACCTACACGACAGGCCCTCCGACGTTTGAGAACAGCTATGACATCAACGTCATGGGAATTGACAATGAAACCATTGTCATCAGGTCATGGAACGCTACGCATTACGGGCAGAACATCACAAACCTCTCCATTGACCCAGGGGATACCATTACCAACATCTACTTCCTGCTGCAAAGAGGCTCAGAGGCAAACGTCAGCCTCAAGGGGCCTTTTAACCATTCTGTCTTTAACACGTCAGCGCTGTTCAACATCACCGCAAACATTACCATCCTTGGGGCAGATGCAACCAGCTGCGGCGCAACCCTGTCCATTGTCAATGAATCGGTCTATAACATCACTTCGGGAGAGACGTTTACCCAAAACCTTGGAGACATCAGCAGGCTGGATTCTGCGCTTGCGGTGTGGGAGTCCTCAGCAAAGGCAATTGGAAGCTCTAACTACACCATCACCTCATCATGCGCAACAGACGGGGTTATCCTTTTGTTCCTGAATACTGCCTCTGTCTTTAACGTAACGGTGGAGCAGGGAGCGCCTGTTGTCAATCTTTCCTCGCCTGCCGATTTAGCAACTGTCAGCCAGTTCAACATCACTTTTGCCTACAACGTGACAACGACGTCAAGCGTATCAGCTTGCAGCATCTACTTCAATGGAACGCTTAATGAGACAGACTCCGTTGTAACACCAAACATTGAGCAGAACTTCACCATCGGGGACTTTGGGAACGGAGACTACAGCTGGAACATCACCTGTGTTGATGGCAATGACTATACAGGAGCCTCAAAAACCTTCACTTTTACGGTGCAGGCAAAACCGGATCTTGGCATTACCTCAGCAAACATCACGTTTGACGTTGCTGCCCCCATCGAGAACCAAAGCGTGAAAGTGACAGCAAACGTCTCAAACACCGGGACGCTGGATGCAACAAACGTTGTGGTGCGTTTTTACAGGGGAAACTACACCCTTGGTGTCCAGATAGGGAGCGACCAGAGCATCAACGTTCCTATAGACTCAAGCAACGCTACCAACGTGTCATTCTATGCCCAGATAGGCTACAATAACATCTTCGTTGTTGTTGACCCTCCTGCAGGAACGAGCGGCTCAGTGGAGGAGTCAGACGAGAGCAACAACATAGCAAACAATACCCTCAGCGTGGTGTCATCCCAATACATAGCAGGCAACCTGACAGGCTCACTCACGCTTGGAGACAGCACAGGCAGGACGCTGATAGACTGGGAGGTGAGCAATACCTCAGGAAGCAATATCTATGTCGCTGACAGCGACAGCACCATATCATTTGATGACCTGCAGGCTCTTGGCAGAAGCACAACTGGTGCAATAGAGTCCAATGATTTTGAGGAGCTTGATATCCTTATCAATACTACCAATGTCACTGACTCGATTGTGTCCCTCTATCTGGAGGGAGGAAGCCCAAGAGAGCTATCCACGTTCTCCATTTTCGGGAAAGCTATTGAAAATGTTTCCATCATCAATTCGACCAATTCGACGAATTTTCGCACCGGCATATTGTGGGATACGAGCGATGATGACAGCGCCAACGAAGTCTTTGACGAAAGTGATGAGGAGGACGTGGTGTTCATCACCACCATCAACATACGAAGCCAGGGGGCATACGGGTTATATGATTATGAGATACGGATTCCAGCAACTCTTCGGCAGTATGTGGGTGCCAGCGCGGATGCAGTATCTATCTACGCAGAACTCAGGTAGTAGCAGAAAACATTCATTATCGAACATGTCGGAAATCGCAATTATTACGAAGGGCATCGCTCCCGGAAAAAGGCATTACTGACGGCTTATTTTGCTTCCGAACGCTTTGGCTTTGTTCCTCCTTTTGCCTGCGGTGAGATTGCACATGGAAATTCCGTCATGCACTGCTAAGCCGCCCATCCTTCAACCACGCAAGTAGCAGCGCTCAATACTGAGGCGATGGCTGCAACACATGCACTGCTGGCCAGCTGAGGCTTTTTTTGTTTACCTCGGAATGTGCAATGAGAAGATGGCCTGAAACGAAGGGGATGAAGTTACGCATTGGCTGTGGAAGCGATGGGAGGCATGATTAATGCCTTTTTTTGAATGATTTTCTGGGGGAATGCCCCTTTTCCACGAGCCTGCCTGCCTCTTTGTAATTACGATGAGCATCATTCCAAAAAAGCATTCCTTAAAACGGGCATTGCCAACGGCTTATTTTGCTTCCGAAGGCTTTGGCTTTGTTCCTCCTTTTGCCTGCGGTGAGATTGCACATGGAAATTCCGTCGTGCACTGCATTGCCATCCATCCTTCAATCCCGCTGGTGCAGCACTCAATACTGAGGCGATGGTTGCAGCAAATGGCCTGCTGCCTGGAATGCCCGTCCCATGAGCCTATCCACTCTTTATCCCTCAAAGCTTGCCACTCATGGCTATCCAACAAACCCGCCTCCTTCCTACCGCAGGGTAGTTCAGGATGGTGAAGGAGTACAGTTTCTTATTACGTTTTATTACGTTTCATTAAATTACTGCACTTTGCTATAAGTATTAAATAGGGTAACTTCCTAATTATCACTAATTTTATAAATGCCTGTTCCAGAAATGGGTTAAAAAGGGGTGTGGAATGGCGATTCTTAATTTGAGTAAATTTAAGAATAAAGGCGGAGAGGAAGCTACCGGTCAACAGGTGCCTGATGAGTTGCCCCCTTTGCCAGGGCAGGCTCCCCCACCTCAGGCACAAGCAGCTACATCTGGCCAGGCATCTTCTGGTCAATCAACTCCTTCAGTTGCACCCCCAGCGGCCAAATCACCCCCGCCAGTTTCAGGCACCGCAGGACGGCCATCCAGTGAACCTGCACAAGTATCTGCCTCTAGCCAGGGAGCATCCGCAGCATCGCCAGCTAAAGATAAGCCTAAACCAGATGTTGCTACGCAGCAGCCACTACCAACTCCATTTCCCGTTGCTCCTTCACCGGTGCATCAACATTCTCAGGATAAAGAGGCAGTTCCTCAGACTCATCTGCCAAAAGTGCAAATGCCAGCAGATGATAAGCTCTACTTCTCAGAGTTGATTGCAAGGTTCCATGAGCAGAGGGGTGCAATAGATGCACATGCAGCGCAGCATGTCATAGCACAGCTTGAGCAAAGCTGGCAAAAAGAGCGCAAGCTGAAGGAGCTTGCTGATTTGGATGGAGTGATTGAGGAAAAGGCAGCACCCCTCAGGCAGCTTGAGAAAGAATGGCGGATGCTGAAAGATGAGATTGCAGACAGGGCAGAGCAACTCAGGGAGAAGGAAGAGCATATCATCGCTTTGTCTGCTGAACTGAAGAAGCTGCTTCTGGAAAAGCAGCAGCGCTCTTCTGCAGAATAGCTTTCAGAACTTCTGTAAGAGTTCACCATTATGAGGCTTGCCTGCCTCAATGCAAGCGGGCGAGAGGCAGCATTCCTAAAAAAGGGCATTCCAAAAAGGGCATTACCTAATGCTGATATTGCCTCCGGGCACTTTGTCATTGCTCATCCTTTATTTTGCGGTAAAATTGCTCTTGAAAATTTCATCGTGCTTTGCATCCGCGTCCATCCTTCATACCCGCAGACAGCAGCGCACTACACTGCGGCAATGGCTGCAACAAATGCCCTTGCCAGCAAGCGCAGCCCGAGCCTTTTTTGGTTTCACTTTTTTTTCTTCGTTTTTCTTTCCCCCGTCGGAAAGTGCAATGACATGATGACCTGAAATGAAAGGGATAAAGTTACCCATTGGCTGTGGAAGCGATGGGAGGAGTGCTAATGCCTTTTTTTGAATGAGCTTTTAGGGAATGCCAACTCCAACGAGCCTATCCACTCTTATCCCTCAAAGCATCAACTCATGGCTATCCAACGAGCCTGCCTCCTTCCTCCCGACGGGGCTTTTCAGAATGGTGAAGAAGTACATCAGTAATAATCAGCCCATCCTCTTCAGCCTTTTCCTGATGCTCCTTATTTCATCCAGAGTTGACGTTTTGCCATTCCTTTGCTTAAGCTCTCTTCGCAGCGACCTGATGGAGATATGATGAAAGATAAGCACTGAAAAGACAAGAAGCGCTACCGCCAGGCCTATGATCATACTAAGGGCACCCTGCCTTCCTTCTGGAGAGAAGAGCTCAATTTTCGGCTGCAGGGAAGTCACGAAGCGATATGATGAGTCTCCTTCAAGGATAATCATCACTGACCAGCCCTCAAGCAGGACAAGCAGGTGGTTCCCTCTCCTTCCCTCAACAAGCACCGAAAACGAGCCCGATTCAGGTCCCCCACCAGTCCTTCCGGTAACTACAAAGCTGGTATTGATGTTCCTTATGGTGAATGGCGTGCCATAGGGCACCTGCGTCACATTGTCCCTCATGAGGAATGCTCCCTTCATATGGAAAGGCACAAACATGCTTTTGGCTATGATTTCAGCGCCAGGATCAATAGTTGGCCGTGAGCCTCTTTCCTCCCTGAAGGTGATGGCAAAATAGGAAAATCCGGAGGATTCTGCTTCAAACGTTACGATCTTTCCGTCATCAGCTACTGCTCTCGTTGTGAGTTCCTGCCACTCTGAGCCATGATAGCGGTGCAGCACCACATCCTCTGCGCTTTTTCCATACTTTTCTATCCATTCCCTCGCCACCCTGAAGGTGATAGTCGCAAGAGTGATCTGCTCATCACGCATCCCGGCTTTTCCTATGCTCAGGTACTGGAATATCCTGCCGTCGCCAGGGATTTCCCTGATAGCAGATGGCTTTTTTGCAAGGCGCTCAACCTCAAGGCTTGCATCAGTGATGTCATCGGTCACCGTCAGGGTAACCTCAGTGATGGCAATCTCCTCATCAGTAATTGCAATGGGCGTTGGGAGGTTCCTGTTGATGAAATCAATGGCTGCTTTCAGTGCTACGTTTCCAAAGAACTCTTCAACAACCTCCTCTTTTACCGAGCCGCCTCCATTTCGTTCCAGAGCGCTCACCGTGATGGTGAATTGCTGATACGTTGTGGTCTCCCCGTCGCTTACCCCAATGATGGCGTGCTGGCTTCCTACCTGCACTGCTGTCGGCACCCACTCGGCAAGCCCGCCTGCTATGGCCATTCCAGCAGGAGCTGAAGAAAGCGAGTAGGAAAGCGTATCATCATCAGAGCTTGCAGTGTTGCTGTTGTCAGGGTCGGTAGCCACCACCTGATAAGAATAATACGCAGACTCTGTCGCTGTCGTGGCAGGAGTTGACAAAAACACAGGAGCATCATTGGTGCCGTTCACGCTGAGATTGAAGCTCTGGTTAGTTACAAGAACACTGTCATTGACTATCACCATCACGGTATGGTTCCCTACATCATCATTGTCAGGTGTCCATGCAAGAAGCCCAGTCGAGTTGTTGAGCGTCATGTCCGCTGGGGCGACAGCAAGCAAAAACCCTATGCCATCGCCATCGGCATCAGACGCAGTGACTGCATAAGAAAGCGTCGAATCCTCAAGGGCTGAAGAGGGGGGAGTTGAGGTAATGGCTGGAGGAGAATTTTGGTTAGCTACGCTGATGATATAGGACTGGAAAGCTGAGTAGGTGCCATCGCTGACACTCAGGACAACCGCATGCTCCCCTTCCTCCCCCTCAGCAGGCATCCACATCACGCTTCCTGCTGTGCCCACGCTCATGCCATCAGGCCCTGAAAAAAGAGAGAACGTAAGGGAATCTCCGTTTGGGTCAGTAGCCTCAGCAGTATAGGAATAGAGCTCTCCTTCAGTTCCCTCTGCCACAGCTGCCGAGGTAAATGACGGAGCGTCATCACTCACCTCAACTCCAAGTGTGAACGCCTGCAAATCAGTGTATTCGCCATCACTCACCTGCACAGTTACGCTGTGGTTCCCTGCGTCCTCTGGATAGGCAAACCATGTGATAAGCCCTGATGTCGCATTGATGGCCATTCCTGATGGGGCAGTGGCGAGGGCATAATCCAGCGGCTCATCATCTGGGTCATCTGCAAGTGCGCTATAGCTGTAGAGAGCACCGGCATACCCAACACCAACGGGCGCTGAAGAGAATGCAGGAGGATCATTGACGTTAGCAACACTAATGGAAAATGATTGCAGCGCCTCAGCCTCTCCATCACTGGCCCTCACGATGACGGCATTCCCGCCCACGTCATCATTGTCAGGAACCCATGCTACAATTCCAGTTGTTGCATTGATGCCCATCCCAGCGGGGGCGCTGGCAAGTGAATACGTTAGTATGTCATCATCATACCCTGCTCCATTGAGATTGTCAGGGTCAGTAGCCAACGCCTGATAGGAATACTCAGTATCCTGCGTCGCCGAAGTGTTGGGAGTGCTGGAAAATCCAGGAGCATCATTTGTTGGCGTCACGTTGAGGGTGAAATTCTGCCATGCCAAAGCGCCAAAGCTATCATTCACAAGAAGAGAGACCTCATGCGCTCCCACGTCATCATTGTCTGGAGCCCATGAGAGAAGGCCTGTTTCATTATTGAGCACCATCCCGCCTGGCCCATCCATCAGCAGATACCTAATAGTATCAAGATAGTCATCAACAACCACCGCATACCCAAAGGCTGAATCCTCCTCTGTGCTGTTATCTGGAGTGCTTGTAATCAGCGGGGGGGTATTTGGAAGTGACTCATTCAATGCCACGTTCACGTTATACATGCTGCTGGCAAGCGTTGTTGTTAGTGTTCCCTGATGTGTCTGGTTCCATCCCCGAACAATGATGGTATCGCCATCATAGCCAGAGACGATGGCAGCATACTTGCCTGGATTTGATGGCCCCCTTCCCGTCACTCCAGAAACAAACGTGCCGCTCGAGGTGTCATTGATGGAAAACGGAGTTCCAGATGGCGCCTGTGTTGTTGCGTCACTCTCAAGCACATAGCCCCTGACAATGGCAGGAGAGGGAAGTGCTGCGCAAGGCACAGAGAGCAGCATAGCAAGTGCCAGAATTACCATTCCCATTCCTGTCCATGCACATTTGCGTCGTTTCATGGCTCATGCACCCATGTCGCTGCTGCTGAGGTATCAGCCCAATATGCCCTTCCTGGGTCAAGGGTAGTGAAATCTGCATAGGCAGCTGGAGGCCACCATCCCCATCCTGTATAATGCCTGTTGGTCTCATAGGTGTCTGTTACCGTATTATACCGTATGAGTGCAGTTATCGCTTCGCTGGGAGTGGTAACGAAATGCTGGCCATAGACTGAATCCTGGCCTATGGTGGTCTGCTGCTGTGAATACCACCCAATAAGGCTGTAGTCTGCCGAAAGGGAATAGCTCACGTTGTTAACAGGAACGATGCCAACGTAGGTGACATTGCACGCTGCAGCATTTTCAAAGAAATATCCCTCAACAGGCTGTAGTGAGGTGAAGTTATCTGATCCAGTTGCAGGAAGCCAGATATCATCATCAGTTTCATAGACAAGCGCCCCCCACATGGAGAGGGTGTAATTGTAGCGATAGATGGTGCTGATGCAGTCTGCTAGATTGATCTGAAGGTCAAGCCCGCCGTTGCTTCCGTTATTCAGTTCCCAGATTGTCACATTCACCTGAGGGGCAATGAGATTGAAATCAGCATCAAGAGCATGGCGGATTTTTCCAAGCGTTACGTTTCCTGTGCTGTTGACATTGCCTCTGTTAACGCCGACCCTGTAATACCTTGTCGCTGATGCATTCGCCTCCGAATCGCTCCAGTTCAGGTCGGTAATTCCCGAGGCATTAGGCACAGATGAAAACCCTCCAGACCAGCTGTCCGTGATAAATATGTTGTAGGAATCAGCTCCGCTCACTGCTGGCCAAGCAATGGTTATGATGCTTGTATTTGCTGCTATCGTTATGTTTGAGGCTGTTGGCCCTGTAACAATGAAGAATGACCATACTGCGCTTGTATTTGTTGCTGAAGAGTCATTGCAGGCAACACTCCAGTTGTGGGATCCCCCTATAAATCCTGTAACCGTATAATTTGTTGCAGTGCTGTTTTCAGCAATAATATCTGATGCATTGATAACATCATCAATAGTCAGGTTGCAGCTCAGGTTTCCGGTGTCAAGGTCAACAACTGTCCAGTTGAAATTGACGGCGCTCAGTGAGGTATTGAATAAATGAATCGGAGCATTGAGTGTGACATTAGGCTCTGTTTCCCCTGAAGTAATGTTCGAAAACGTATAGCTCAGAAAGCTTCGGTAATCAGGCGCAAAGTCATAGCTCTGTGAAGCAGATCCTGTTTCGAAGGTGATGTTGATGCTATCGCCTCCTGATACATTGATGTCCTCCATACTGATATCAAGCTCAATGGCATTTGAGCCGTTTTCTATCCTGCATCCTGATATGTTTGTGAACTCCTCGGTATAGTTGAACACATAGCATAGGCTTGCATTCACCTGGACCCTGAAATCATAGCTTACTGCTATGCCTGACCCTGACTCTGGCGTCGTGGTGTTTCCCGTGCTGCTGTTTTTGTCAATAAAGAGCCTATAATATTCTGTTGAGTCTGAGTAATTAATCGAGCCATTCACGTCAATGAATGCAAAGAGGCTTGTTCCGTTGTTTGAAAGCGCCACCCTTCGTATGTCAAAATCATCTCCTTCTGGGGCATTGTAGGTTATGGAGAGGTTGGCATAATCAGTTTCAACATGGGAGTATCCAATTACAGGTGGCGAGCCATCTATGCTTGTTGTTGAAATAAAATATATTTTGGAATTGTCAATGTAATCACCAGTTGAAGCCAATACAGATGCGTTCATGTATTTCTGAACGAATTGTGAGGTATCACCTGATGTTTCATGCCAGAGAAGGGACCAGTTGCTCATGCTGAGATTATAAATGTAGAAATACCATTCATTAGTGTAAACCTCTGCAATAGGAGCAGATTCACCTGCAGTGCCAATTACCGAGATGTTTATTTCTATAACCTCTCCTTCACTTTCATCTATCTCAAAAACAAACTTGTGAATAGCATAAGCTCCACTGCTTGCTGTCTGATAACTGGCATAAGCGCCGTCATCAGCTATGATGTTGGTGTAATTATTGCCATTTGAGGCAGCGGTTTGATTAAACTCCGTCTCGCTGGTGACATTGACCGTAGCCTCAGGTGGAAACAAAGCAGTGTAGCCGTAGGTTGCATTGTGGGTGGAAGAGGGATACATGATTCCGCTGAAATCGTAGGATGACACCGCAGTAGATGCTCCTCCTGGCTCATTTGAATCGCCCACAAGGTCGCTATAATTGGAAACCCCTGCCCAGTCGTCAAGCAGCCCATCAATGGTTATAGATGCCTCATATGTTAAGTTGAGGATAGGCGCAAACCATCCATTGACGGTATTGTTGATGTTGCCTGCGGTGTCGTTCACCCAGATGCTCACGTTATATGTCCCTGCAGGTGTAATGCCTGCTATGATGCTATCGTTGTAATAGACATCTCCGCCGCCGCTCACCAGAGAATAATTCACGTAATTTGTCCCGTTTGGATAATGCAGGAGTATCTTAGCGACTGAAATCGTCCCTGTGCTCGTGATGTTGGCAGAGACATTTACCCCTGAACTGTTCAGGGGGTAGGCTGGGGTGACTGAAAGGTTTTCTACAATCGGAGCAACGGTGGTAACGGTAAACTCCCTTGTCAGTGAGGTATTCTGATTGCTTGCATTATCCATGCAGGTGACATTCCATGCATAGTCACCATCGTTGAATCCTGATATCGTAAAAGAAGCATTCGTTGCATTAGGTGATGCTATGCCGCTTTGATTGACAATTCCACTGATGGTCAGATTGCAAAGGAGGCTTACGTCTAGGTTATCCGTTGCAGTATAGTTAAAGAATATGCTTGATGAAGCGCTTTGGAGTGCATCAGAAGGAGTATGCAGGGTGATATCTGGCTGTATTGAATCAATGTTGACTGTATAATTGGTGGCATTCCATGCTGAATTGCCGGAAGTGTCATAGCAGAGCACGTTCCATAGATACGCTCCATTTCCAAGGCTGATAGACTTGGAGTCTTCTACTCCTGAAGTAATGCTGGTGTTTGTCTCATTGGCTGCAAAGGCTCCTGAAAAATCTCCCCATAGTGAGCAATTTTTCAGGGTAGGGCTGGTTGCTACGTAGCTAAATGTTGCACTTCCAGATGACTGCCATGTCCCGTTTGCAGGTTGTTCAAGGCTGACAGAAAGGCAGTTTGGGCTATTATACGACGCTGATGGGTCAAATGCCGCGCCAGAAAAATCACTTGAGCAGGATGTATAGGTAATTGAGAGCGTAGCATCGCTATTAGTCCCAGTTGCATTGAAGATTCCTGAAAGAGTGAGTAGTGAATCATAGATGCTGATGTTACCTCCATCATACCCATTGGTCGTGATATTCATGGCAGAGCTGATGGAGGTTGATGCGTTAATGAATACCGTGCCTCCGCTTCCGTCTCCATATCCTCCTCCAAGTCCACCTGTATTGCTGATAATTCCACGAAAATCAATAGTTCCTGATGATGTTAATGCAACTCTGCCGCCACCACCACCAGCATTATCGGTGGACCCGCCTGAAGCATTTGCTACGCCGTTTCCGGAAATATTGCTTGCAATAAGCCAGATAGAGCCACCTGCGCCTCCTTCATCAAGATTGTCAACACTAATTTCGTCCTGGCCGCGCATGTCTATGATGCCATCAATAAGTATTGTTCCTCCTGTTTGCAGCCTTATTGCAGAGCCGCCGCTATTTTCATCCCCGCCGCTGCCGATACTTACTGGCGAAGTTTTGTTTCCATACAGAATCCCGATTGCGTTTGAAGCGCCCTTTCCTCCATGAGTTCCCCCATACGATGTATCGGTATCAGCACCAGGGCCAACATCTGGAGGGAAGCCAAAGCCCATTCCAAAGAGCGTGCTTCCACTGCTGACTGTAATATTTCCTGAAGCATTGATCCAGACGCCCCTTCCATCGAAAGTTGTATTGTAACAGGTGAGTGGATTTGTTGCATCAAAAAAACAATCGCTATAGATTGATATGTTGAAGTCATGGGTATCAAAATCACCCCTGACCTGCAGGACTTCTCCCTCTCCATAGTTGCCGCCTAATAGCCCGATGCTGCCATTCAATACCCAATCGCCAGGATAGGTGTTGTTGGTAAAAGTAACAACCCCATCACTTGCACCATTGGGGTCACCTGGGATATATCCATAATATCCATTTTTTCCTGAAGTAGTTGTTAGTACACCTGTATAATTCATAGAGCTGCCATACTCCAACCGTATTCTTCCCCCGCCGCCACTGAGAAAATCGGTTGTTGCTCCGTTTGCAGAGAGGTTGCCTGATCCGGTGATAGCATTTCCAACCAGCCAAATGCTTCCTCCTGCGCCACCTTCATCCTCTAGAGAATCATCGCTGCCAGCTCCACTCATAGTAACCGCTCCATCAATCCTGAGGGTATCTGCTGCCCGTAGTTTTATGGCGGAGCCGCCAGGTGCCTCGCCACCTGCATCCCCTAGGCTTGTTGGTGCAGTTGCGTTGCCATAGATTTTTCCATTCGCATTATCTGCCCCTCTTCCTGCATGAGTTCCTCCATAGTCTGTATCTGAATCAACAGCAGGCCCAACCCCAAGAGGGAATCCCAAGCCGATGCCATCCAGGATCGCACCAGAACCAATACTCACGTTGCCCGTCAAAGAGCGCCACTCTTGGCCATGTCCTTCGCCGGTAAGATTGTAAGGGTAATCGCCATACACCTTCATGGTTCCTCCTGATATATTGATGTTGGAAGAGACATTCCACTCCTGCGTCCCGCTATAGCTTTCACTGCCGTCTGTCCAGGTGCCGTTTGCAAACAGCGGCATGAAGTGTATGGTTCCTGTATAGCTGGCCTCAACGGTAAATGAGGTAACGCTCTGGGGCATGGTATTGTTGGTTATATTGACATTGCCTGTTCCTGAGCCGTTGAAGATAATGTCATCATCTGAGGCAGGAATTCTCCCCAGTGACCAGCACGAAGCAGTATCAAACCTGTTGAATGCCGAGCAGTTCCAGACATTCGGAGCAGTACTAGAGCTGGCAGCAATAAAACTCCACTCATCAGTCTGGTTCATATTGCCAGATGTGTCGTTAGCAAACCACATCCACCGTATGGTCTGGCCGACGGTAGCTGTTATTGCCTTGCTTTCATTCCTGACTACGGATGAATTTTCAATTCCAATAGGGGTGTCATTGGCCCATGTGCCTGTTCCTGGGTCAAAGCTGAATATGGTATAGTTCAGTCTCACATCATCACTCCAGTTTATGCCGAACTCAGCCATGTCATTGGTTGTAGTAGTAGCTGTTACATTGGTGCTGTTGTAGCGCCATGATGGGCTTATTGCATCGCCACCTCCTACCGCAGGACACGGTACATCAATAGTATCAAAATAGAGCCCCTGGTTTGAGCTGTTATAATAGATGTAATGGATAGTCCCGTTCAGCCTGTTAAATGCTGGCCAGGCGCTGCCCCTCAGGGAAGGAATAGAATTTGCGCTTAGTCCTGTAACGAGCGATGACGTTGTCCATGTTGTGCCGTTATCAGTGCTGTTGGCAAGCCTCACTTTCATGCTTCCCGCTGACTCATCGTCCTCATAGAGGATGTAAAGCGACTCATCAGGGCATGAGCTTGCCAGCATTGATACGCTGTCTGTCCTTAGGGTGTCAACTACCATAGTAGCCGGGTTAGTATCCCAACTTGCTGATGTGAAATTTGAAAATCCAAGCTGGGTAGAGGCTGCAACATAACCCGCATAGACTATGTCCCTGTTGAGGCTTGCAGACATTGCTCCGATCCCTGAATTATCGGTGCGAAGGGTTTGATAGTTTGGCCATGAGCCATTTTCAGCCTTCTTCCAGACAATGGTATCGCCTAACGTATTTTGCCTTGTTGACACCCATACATTATCGCTGCTGTCAACAATGATGTCTGTACCAAAGCCTCCCCCCGCAAGCGCTGCGGTATCATTTAAAATCCAGGTGCCGTTATAGACAACATCTCCAAAGCCAACCACTGTTCCGTCGCCATACCATCCCTGCTCTGGCGTATAATTGGAATACAGAATGAAATCATGGGTGGTAACGTCATGGAACTCTGTTGTCGTTACAGCAATATGGATGGTGTCTGTTGAGCTGATATCAGCATCAACAGAATTAAACCTGTCCTGCAGGTCTCCCTCAAACCCAGGCATTATTGAGAGGGATGACCATGGGCTTCCCGCAGGCTTTGTTGCCCACTCAAGCCTGAATCCTCCAGCGTTCCATAGTGCATACATCTTGTCATTGGAGTCAATAAGGAGATTGACAGTGCCTGCCGACGCTGCGCCGATAACCTGCGGTGTGCTCCAGGTGAGGCCTCCATCAGTTGAATTGACATAGATAGGGTCATCGTTTGCATCAGAATAAACCATGTGGAGCGTTCCTGCTGAGTCCCTGACAATCTTTCGGTTCCATGAATCGCCCTTTGCAGAGGTATCAACGGTTGCAATAATGACCTGTGTTCCGCTGCCTGCATAGATGGTAAAATTGCTCTCGTTTTTAGGGATATAGATGAGATAGTCATTGTTTATTTCTGCTTTTCCTGCATTTTCTTCGAGCATGTAGGCGTTATTGCTGGTTTCGCTGCACCAGTTATGCCTTGCCTTCTTTTTTATGGCTTTTTTTGACTGACTTGCGCTTATTTTCTCTTTGATTTTCCCCTTGCCTTTCAGGCCGGCATTGTCCTTAAAATCTACCTCTCCGATATTATCGCATATTGCAATGTCAAAGGTGAAATCCTCTGGCAGCTCTTGCTTCTCTATTATGCTAGCTGCAAAAATATAATGCTCATCATCATCATCAATGTGCACTAATTCAATTTCCATGTCCTCGCTTCCCAGGATTTCCTGAAATGTCCATGTATTTGCTCCAGCTGTTCCTATCCTTCTTGAGGCAATAGCTCCTGTGGTTTCAGCTGCTTCCGAAATAGCCAGCTCCAGCTCATAAGCCTGCTCAGATAAATGCGGCACCAGCCATTCAATGTAATCAATAAGGGAATTGTTGTTGGTGTCAAACATATCCACTGCTACTTCTGTTCTCGTTCCGTTCACCAGCAAGTACAGTTTGACTGAGGACTCAGGCACCTCTATGGGAAGATGGGTAAACGCAAGCACGTCTTCATAGCCAAGCTCATCCGGCGCTGAGATGATGATTTCCTTTTTTGATTCCGAGATGTTTCTTTCTCTCGCGATTGGCGCCTGTGTCTGATAGCTGACCTCATGCCCCTCAGAGGCATCTGCTATCTGGAGGGTGATATTCTCTTCGCTGCTGTCATCTGCCTCCTCAACCGCAGCAGCGCTTCCTGCCCTTCCCCTTGCTCGTGCCTGCCCCTGCCCTTGCTGGCTCCCTGCGCTGCTGGCGTAATCAGCAAGCGATGTTGCGCTGCCCTTATGATGAATGGTAACCTCTTCCTTTTCAACAGGGATTTTTTCATCGCCTATGATGGCAGCGACGCTGATGCTCTGCGCTGCTTGCGGCAGCGAAATCTCGCTTTGGTTAGCAGATAGCTGCGCAGTGTGGCTCACTGCTTCTCCGATGATGGCTTTTGCCCTGCTGCGAAGAGATCCTGCCCCCGCCAGCGCCTCAGTTGTGGCCAGCCCTTCTGTTGTGATAGCCACCACGTTTGAAGTTGCCCTTTCATTGCCGTCAGTTGCCCTGAAGAAAGTGAAATACTCTGCCTGCTCATTAAGCAGTGGCCTGATGGTTGCAATCTCTCCTTCAAGTGAGATGCCAATGCCCTCCACCTCGTAGAAGGAAAAGGTTACGTTGCCTCTCTTTTCGAGGAGATAGTCAGAGAGGTTGATGGTTTTTGCTGTGCCCTGCCCAATGCTGAGGTCAGGAATCTCCGTAAAGTAGAGCTCTTTGATTTCCACCTCTTTTCTCGTGGTATAGTGTATCTTCTCTATGCTTATGGAGCTGTCCTGCACCTCTATTTCAAGCTCAATGATTGAGCTGTTTATGGCAATGTTCTGGCACGTTGCAACGCAGGAGTCAAAGAACGATACCCTGTCCTTGAAGAAGCTGCCAGTAAGGGTAGCGTCTTCTCCCACCCTGAATTCTGCTTCCTGATTTACCGCATCCAGCTGGTAGTAGGCATAGACAATTCTTGCGGTAATGTCATTTTTTTCTCCTGCACCGTATTGCTGGTAGGTGAGGTAGAATGGCTCATCCCATGCTTCCCTGATAGGATGCAGCCCTGACAAGAGGCAGCACATTTCTGAGCCATGGCACACGACAGTGCTGTCATCCTGCAGGGTGTTTTCTATGGTGTAAAGCGTGCACAGGTTGCTTGCGTTTATCCCTTCAGGCAAAGTGCTGTTCCTGACCGTGAAGTCTATGGCGCCTGCATAGGTTTCCAACCCGTCGTTATCAGGGTCATAGAGTGAGTCATTCCCATACCCTAGCTTCGTTTTCAGCTGGCCATCCTCCTCTGCCTGGGCAAGCACGGTCTCATTTTCTTGCTCGCTCTCGTTCTCCAGTTCACCTGCCTCCTGCTGGAACAGGGTTTTGTTGTGGACCAGATCTCCCGAATCAAGCACGAGGTATCTCGCATCATCGCCCTTGAGATATACTTTCACGCTTCCCCTGCCCGCAAGCTCTCCGCTGATGCTGAAATCCGCGATGACACCGTCTGAAGCAAGGGGAATCTCTATCGCCATGGTTGCATTGGCGGCTATGCCCACCTCCTGAGTGTGCAGGGTTTCCTTGCTGAAAAAAGCCATGCTGGTAATGCTGTCATCCATGGTGCCGCCTAAAGAGGTTACATTGAAGAGGTAAAGGGAGAAGGATACCGTTACCAAGGCGACAAGGAGGAACATCCCCTGCAGCATCCACCTTAGGCTGCAGGCCATTTTCTTTCTGTTTCCTTTCTTTCGAGGCTGCGGCAACGCCTTATGAGAAGTGGCGCAAGAGGGGTTCGCCCCCCCTGGCGCTCTCCTTGCTCCTGCAGGAAAGCTATTGCTACCCAAGGCACAAATCCTCTTGTGCAGTGCCTGCAATTCCTTTAGTTCTTTGCTAGCCATTTCTGCTTTGCCCTATGAGCGGCAGTCCATATTGTCCGCTCGTTTTTGCCAAGAAGCCTGCCCACTGCCCTGAAACTAAGCCCGTGTTTGTCGTGAAGATGCGATGATACCAGCTCAAGGATGCTGAGGCTATCAGAAGCAAGCGACGAGAGAGGAAGGCCGTAAGGCGAAGGCTGTGCACTCAATTGGCCATGAAGCTTCCTTTTTGCAGACTGGTATGCTGTCCTGATGGACGATGACTGCTTATGGAGGGCTTTTGCTATGGCCCGCTCATCCATGGACATGTTCTCGGATAAATAGGTTGTAACACTCTCTAGGGGGCTAAGCCCTTGTGAGAAAATGCTTACGGGAACAACAGGCTCTTCTATCGTTTGGGACAATGCCTGATGAATAGTTGCTCCATACTTAGCCGTGAATGCATCTACTGCATCCTTGAGCTTGTTGATATCCCTTACATCAACAGAGATAAGATGTGCCATATTTGTAAGTATCAATTGAGTTAATGTAAGTAGTATATAAGCATTTCCCTCCCAACAAATCAATATATGTAGGTTGTATATGTAAGTGATTCTCAAATTTAGTCAATTTATGTAGGTACTTTACCCTTAAGAAGGAAGATTAATCATATTTGTAAGTATCTAACTATTTGTCAGTTTTTCTGCAGAATGAATATTTGTAAGTTTTCAGCTATTTTTTCTTTGATTGTTTGATGGCTTTGTCTATCCTTTTCATAAGGTCTTCTGCGTCAAATGGCTTGCAGACATAATCAACAGCGCTTGCTGAGCCAGTCTCTATGCTCATCTTATCCCTTTTTGCAGTGAGAAAAATGATGGGAATATCTCTCCATTTTTTATTTTCCTTGATCTTGGTTGCAACCTGCCATCCGTCCATCTTGGGCATCATGATGTCAAGAAGTATAAGGTCTGGCTTTTGCTTCTCAACAATCTTCAGGCATTCTTTCCCACTCTCTGCCCTGAGGAATTCTTTTTCTTTTTTCAGGTCGAGCCTCTGCAGAGAAAATATTACGCTATGTAGGAGATCACTATTGTCATCAACAATCAGAATCTTTTTTTGCATTGGACTTCACCTTTTTTTTTCTTTGCGGCAGCGTAAATGTTACCGTGGTTCCCTTTTGCAGCCCATGGCTTTCAATCCTGATAGTTCCGCCAAGCTTTTCTACAATGCGCCTGCATATCGAAAGCCCCAGGCCCGAACTGCCCATCTCATGCCTGGAAGGGTCAACTTTATAAAATTCATCAAATACTTTTTCTGCCTGGCTTTTTGTTAGGCCTATGCCAGTGTCTTTTACTGCAATGTGCACTTCTTCCTTATCTTTGCGCGCGCTGAAAGTCAGCTCCCCGCCGTTAGGCATGAATTTGACTGAATTCATATAAAGGTTTTCAAAAATCTCCCGTACCCTCAGCGTATCTCCCCTGCAGTATATCCTTTCTTTCACGGTATTTTTCGCTTTCACGTTGTATTTTTCAAATACCGGCCCATTGTCCTTGATGATTTCGTCTATAATTCTCTTCAGTTCGATTCTTGCTATGTTAAATTCCAGTGTCCCACTGTCAAGCCTTGCCAGATTCAGAGTGTCCTGTATAAGGGCGTTGAGGTACTTTGCGTTCCTGATGCAGATGTCCAGGTTGATTCTTGTGTCCTTGTCTTTGGTATCCTCAAGCGCCAGAGGCAATAAGGCTATGATGGGGGTGAGGGGAGTGATTAAGTCATGGCTCAGCTGATTCACAAAATCTGTCTTCAGTTGAAGAAGCCTTTGAACCCTTTGCTTTTCTTCTTCCAGCTGCCTTGTCCTCACTTTTACCCTGTTTTCAAGCTCCTCATTGAATTTCTTGACCTGGCGATGAGCTTCGTGAAGCTTTGCATAGGTTATCTGCAATTCCTTTGATTTTGCCTGAAGCTTCAGGTTTTTCTTTGCTAATTCTTCCCTGTTTTTCCTTAATTTCTCATCAGCTTTCTTTTTTTCAGTTATGTCTGAGATAAGCATGACATGCCCGATGTTTTTTCCATCCTCTTCGCCAAGCATGGAGGTCCAGATAGAGCCTGTTCTCCTCTTTCCCTTTTGAGTTATGAATTCAACCTCAAAATGCCTTGCTGACGTGCCCCTCATCGTGCTAAGGGATACAAGCATTGCCTGTGTTTCACTTTTCCTTGTGATATATGGGTATTTCAGAAGCCGCTCTCCGATAATGTCGCTTGTCCTGTAGCCAAGGATGTTAAAAAGCCTCTTATTTGCATCAAGGACAATGCCCTTATGGTCCAGCAGCACTATTGCCTCAGGGGAAAGCTCAAACGTCCTCCTGTATTTCTCTTCACTTTTTTTTACGGCTTCTTCTGATATTTTCCTTTCTGTTATGTCCCTGATGATGCCGATGGACATCTTTATCTTCCCCTTATCGTCCCTTAGTACGCTTAGGGAAATGTCAACATCCACTACTTTTTTGTTTTTCTTGATTATTTTTGTCTCATAATGGTGCTTTATCCCTTTTTTTCTGATGTTCTCCTTTCTCATGCGGACCCATTCTTCCTCGGGATAGAGGAGGCTTACATGCCTGCCCAGCAGGTCTTTTTTCGTCATGCCCAGCAGGTCTTCTGTGAACGAATTCCATGATATTATCCTTTCATTCTTGTCGGTGATGGTTATTGCCACAGCGGAATTGTTAAAGATGGACTTGAATTTGTTTTCGCTTTCCTTTAAGGCAGCCTCAGCTTTCATCCTTTCGCTGATGTCATGGAAGGTTGTTACAAAATACCCTTTTTCGGGGCAGTAGGTGGAGATGGAGAACCATTTGCCAAGAGGGCCAAAATAACGCTCAAGCTTCATTTTTTTGTTTTCCATGGCCACGGTGCCATAGGCATGGATCCAGTTAAACGGCTCTTTCTTCAGCGTTGGAAATACCTGTGTCGCTCTCTTGCCTATGACTTCACTTCTCTTAAGCCCGGTTAATTTTTCAAAAGAGGCATTAGCCTCAAGAATTTCATAATCTACAGGAACATTGTCCTTGTTAAGGATAATCCTATGGCAGGCGTAGCCCTCCTGCATGTTATCGAACAGGTCCGAGTGGACAAAATGGGGAGGCTCTTTTTGTTCCACGTTTTTGTCCTCCAGCTTATCGAGTGGCCGTGCCATCGTTTGCCATTTATTGCTTTTTTTTCTCCTTATTGTAGTTCACGAGAGCTAATTTGAGCATGTGCTGGAGATTTATGACCTCAGCGCTGAGCTCCTCTATTTTACTGCGCATTTTTTTATTTGAGCCTTTCGTTGCGGATATCCTGTGCTTCATTGAGGAGGAAAATGACTGCAAATCCGATGAGGTCTTATAGAGATCTTTTATGACCCCCGCCACGACATGGTCTGCCTTGATATGGATATTTTTGCCTGGCTTCCCCTCCCTGATCTCAGCTAGGCTCTGTGAGATCTGCCTCATGGGATTGATAAAGTCCTTCTTGACAATGGAGAACTCCACCGCTACAAGGAACATCGCCAAAACGAAAGTGATGATCATTAAAGTGGTGAATATGTTTGCTTCGGCAATGTTTACTTTCAACTCTTTATTTACGCCAAGCAGGTAAAATTCAAATGGCAGGTCACTTGACGTCCTAAACTCCCCCTTCAGGGCTACATACTCAGGTGAAGAGAGATGCTCTTCTGCAAGAGTCCTGTTCATCACTTGCTTTTCAATGCCCACAATCCTTATGAACAGCTCATATTCCTGCTGATAGTTCTTTTTCAGGTTTTTATTCGGGATATTATTGATAAGCTCCAGATATAATCTGCTTGATTTCTGTGTATATTCCCCATAGCTCTGCAGGTATTCGGGCAGGCCTGATTTCATGTAGTTGATGAAGTTTGATTCCCTGATGAGATTGTAGTAGACGAGGATGCTTTCTTCAGATTTAAAGCGGGTGTCATGATTGATAATGTTTTCATAATTGGCTTTGGTTATCAGGATGAAATTAAAAAACAGGAGTGCTGCGATGATATAGGCAATAACGAAGATTACAAACGGCCAGATTATTTTTGTTTCTTCCTTCATTTTTCAAGGAATCCCTTTTTTGTAGTATGGTAAATTGCGCTATTATAGTAAATATACAGCAAATTTTGCTAGACTTATATAAAAAGTTACGTATAAATTCGGGTGTGGGGCAGAATGTTGCACATAAGCTTGTTGAAGCCTGCCTGCTGTGCTGCCTGCTTCTTCTCCTTCCTTAAGCTTCCTGCCCATCTCGGGAGGAAGGAGGCAGGCTCGTAGGAAGCCTGGCATTCCAAAAAGAGAATCATCAGAAAAAAAGGCATTAGCCATGCCTCCCGTCGCTTCCACAGCCAATGCATAAATTCATCCTTTTCATTTCAGGCCATCACGTTCTTGCCAATTCCGAGGGGGAAAAGAAAAATAAAGAAAGAAAAGAAGAAAAAAAGTGAAGGAAAAAAGGTGAAAACAAAAAAGGCTGCGCCTGCAGCATGGCATTTGTTGCAGCCATCGCCTCATTATTGAGCGCTGCACCATCGGGTGTGAAGGATGGGCGTGGGCAGCAGTGCACGACGGAATTACCAACATCAGGATTTGCAGCATAAACAAAGGAAGAAAGAAAGACAAAGGGCTCGGATGAGAAAGTAGCCGTAGGTAATGAGCTTCTAGGGAATGCATTTTTTCGGGAATGATGCCGAGCGCACGCTACAATCAAGGCAGGCAAGCTCCTCGGGAGCAGGGCATTCCTAAAAAAAGCATTAGAAAAAAAGGCAATAGCACCCCCCCCATCCCTTCCACAGCCAACGGGTAATCTCATCCTTTGTATTGCAGGGCATAGTGCACTTTGAAATTCCGAGGTAAACAAAAACGGCTCTGGCTGTGCTTGTTGCAGGGCGTATGTTGCGGCCATCGCTTAGGTATTGAGCGCTGCGCAGGCCATCGCCTTAGTATTAGAGCGCTGCTACTTGCGTGGTTGAAGGATGGGCGCCTGATGAAGAGCACGACGGAATTTTCAAGAGCAATTTTACCGAAGGCAGGAGGAGAGAGAACAGCAGCATCGCTTTTGGCAAGGAAGCTGTCGGCAATGAGCTTTTATGGAATGCATTTTTTCGGGAATGATGCCGAGCGCACGTTAAATCGAGGCAGGCATGCTCCATAATGGTGAAGTGTTACTATTAATAGAAACAATTTTAAATTGTTATATCAAAATAATGCCTGTTATGAGATTCAGCAGGTTATGGTTGTTTCTGGTAGTATGCAGCATCTTTCTCAGTGTTGGCTATGGTGCGTTTGGCATTACTGCATCTCCAGGCTCAGGTGTTCAGGCAGATAACGGGCAGAGCCATATCATTGAATTCAGCGCCATATTTCCTTCATTGCATGCAGATGCCTACCTGCTTATTATTGGCCGCAGTAGTGAGGGCTGGATAAGGGATAATGAGGTTTCTGCTGATAATTCTCTTCTTATGACGAGAACAACAGTCAATCTCGATATTTCTTCCCTGCTCAACCAAGGCATAGCGCCATTGTATCTGCAGGCAGCAGCAATTGATAGTGAAGGGAGAATTCTAGAGTACACTCAGCCATTGCTGCTTGGCCAGGATGGAGAAAGCAGCATAGAAAATAAGGTTGCTGGCACAGCTGGCGGCGCAAAACAGGCTGCAAACATGCCAAAAAGCCCGATGTCGGGCCAGGGTGTTGCAGCAGGGGGACAGTGCAGGTCTGACGAAGAATGCCAGGACTTCTTACGCCCTTCCTATGAATTAGGGGGTTACCGCTCCCGCTCCCCGCTTGAATATTACCGCTGCCTTGAAAACAGGATTGGTGAAAAATGGTGCGACTGGATTGAATGCACAAGGGATTCAGACTGCTCAGGAGACGAAGTCTGCAACCTGTTTGATGACCAGTCCCTGGATGCTGCGGTTAACATGTATAGGGCAACAGGCAGATGTTCTGGCTGCATGTATTCCTGTGCGAACATCGAATCAGCCTGCAGCTCAGATGCAGACTGTGAATCTGGGGAGGTATGCCATCCTGATGGCTGGGCAAATAGTGACGGTAGCCTTGTGAATATAGGCAGGCATACCTGCCAGGAATGCTCTTCTAAAATCCATTGCCTGCAGGAGTCAAGAGAGGCTGTCGTTGATGATCCTTGGCTTTCAGGACTTCAGATTGAGGTTGATGCTGATGAGGATTTTATCTATTCTTACGAGACGTATAGTTTAGCCCTTGGAAGATATGCAAGATTATATTACACCCCCCAGTGTGGAAAAGGCAGTTGTAATGATGTCCTGATAGCTACAGATATCCCTGAATGCTCAGACAGCCTTGACAATGATGCAGACGGTTTCATTGACCATGCGCCGCTCTCTTCAAATCCTGATCCAGACTGCTCAGGCCCTTATGATGGAGAGGCTCCTGAATGCAATGATGATAAAGACAATGACGGCGACGGTTACATTGATATTGACGGCGGCGGAAGCCAGATGCTTATTGACTCAGGATGCGAAGATGAATTTGATGATTCTGAATCTGATATCCATGTATGCGCAGACGGCCTTGACAATGACGGCGACGGCCTTACAGATTTCCTGAATGAAAACATCGTAGTCAGGGTGCTTGGCAGGCCAGAGGCAGTGGCTGCAGGAATAGATTTTGACGCCCTGCATGTAAATGTCATAGCCAATAATCCTTACGCAAATGACATCGTTACGCCAGATGCCTATAGCCGCATGATTGAGGCATTCCCTGAACGGGGGTACGAGAGCAATGGCCCCATTGACATCAGCTATGCAGATTATGGCTTTGGCCTTGAATCAGTCATTGCAGGCATCAAAACAGCCATTGGCAAAGACCCTGACTGTGAGAGCGCAGAGGGCATTGAAAATGGGCAATGCAACAACGGAATTGATGATGATGGTGACGGCACATTTGATTTCTCCCCTGTTTCTGAAAATCCTGACTTAGGCTGCATTGCCTTGCATGACCAGTCTGAATCTTCCGAATGCTCAGACGGCTTTGACAATGATCATGACGGGAAGATAGATTTCAATGGAAAGGGAGTTTCTCCTGACCCATCCAATCCTGACGATGTGGTCATGATACCTCAGGATGGCGGCTGCACAGGGCCGGAGGATAATACTGAATATGAAGAGCCAGTAAGATTGCCATGGATTTCCTATGAATGCCTCAGGGATGGGCTGATTTCTGCCATAAAGATTGCAGGAAAGCAGGGCGGCTTTATCTATGACTTTCCTGACATTTTTATAACGGACAAAGAGGCCATTGCCTATCAAATAAGGGGTGAAAGTATTATCGGCCCTGATATCCCAAGGCTGGCTGGCGAGCTGAACAGATTCTCTGAGGATTTGATTGGGTTGTGTGCAAGGAGCGCTACGCTCTATGAGAGCTATGAGTACACCGATAATCCTGCAACAGTAAGCATACATACTGGCGAGGTTGTAGCTGCATTCAATATCCCCTTTGAAATACGTGACGAAAGCGGGAACACACATACCAGCGTGAGGGTTGGCTCAAATATAAGGCAATTCTATGCAAAGCTGAATGAGATAAAGCAGGCAATTCTGGCAGGCACTTATTTACAGTCTGAAAGCCATATAGATTCTGTTTTGCCTGTATCGGTTTATCTTTATGATGTAGAGGAAAAAGAGAATAATCTTGGCCAGATGGAGAGATTTTACAGGATAATTTTTCAGATAGACGATCATGGCCCAGATGCAAACAGCGATGCAAATCATGGCCTTGATGAAACCTTTTATTTTGCTGCGCTTGTTGAGGCAGGCTCAATAGGCTCAATAGGCAATCAGGAATTAATGTTTAATTATGACAGTGCAGCTCCTGCCTATTTGGCTGAAGATAATGGCGAGAGATTTAGTGTCACCTATGAGCCAACTGATGAGATTATTAACATGGGCTCAGCAAGCGGGTTGATTCTCAGGAAACAGCCTTACTTCATCAATACTTTTGATGAGGGCATCTTGATAGAGATTGACAGAGGCAATGTCCAGCTCTCGCCTGATACTCTGGATGACTATTTTGAGCATTACGGAAACCAAAGAGGGATATTTGACCGAAGGTCAGTATTTAATCTTGGGAATGACAGAAGAGCAGTAATTGGGTTGGAAGGCAGCCTGACCGTTGAGGATATATCCTCTGGAAAACGTGTGTTGATTGCCTCACCAGTAACCTCAAGGCAGATAATTGGTGAGCAGGATTTGGTTGCCAACCTAAAAAGGGCAATTGATTATGCCAGCGGATTTACAAATCTTGGGTACACAGCAGGCGATAGGGTTACTGTTGCCATCGAAGTTGAGGGTGTTGACCAGTGGCACGAGGATTCTGAGATTTTGTCAGTTGCTCCTGGTGTGATTAATGTCCGGACAAGCGCAGGGATTAAAAACATAAAGTCAGACGCTGACCTGTTTGAGGGTCCTGATTATCGAACAAGGATAGCAAGGATTGAAGGATGGAGAACGCGGCTTTCTTCTGCTGCAAACCTCCTTTTCAGGCACGCAAGGGAACACGCAGGGACAAGAAAAGCAGCGGAATTGGAGCTTGCTGCATTTCAGGTCATGGTGAATTATGGCATTCCATTCAATCCAGAGATTGACAATGAGCTTATATTAGAAGTTGGGGATAATGCTTATCATCTAAAGACCAGCCTTGTGAATGGAGAAGAGATTATCTCTGAATATTCCTTTGACGGCGAGAGCTGGAGCCCTTTTTCTGATTTTGACCCTGCCAGAGGGGATGTAAGCGGCAATTTGTGGAGCAATAATCCTGCCCTTGTCCAGGCTTATCGGGAGGGAGGAGCGGTTCAGGATTTATTCGAAGTGGCCAATGAAAATGCAGGCTACAGGATACGCGGCATGCCAATCGGGCAGATACTGTATGATGGCTGGTTTGAGAGTTACTCTCATAAATATTATGGCGAAAATTCAGCTCAACATGAGCAGGAAGGAATCTTACGTCAGGCAGGATATCCTGACCTTGTCCGCAATGCAGGCTTGGCTGTTGCAGGCGCGTACCTCAAAAGTGGAAACATAGCAAGCGCCCTCAGGTCATATAAGAAAGTGATTGACATCAGCCTCGAGATGGAAAGCCAGCAGACAAGAGAGCTGAGGAATGCCCTTCAGGCCGTCAATAACTATCTTGAGGAAGGAAATCTTAACCTGGCAAAGCAGCATATTGGGTATTCCAGCGAGCCAGTAAGAAATGTTCTTGCTCCAATACAAAGCCAGTATACCATAGAAGGCGCTTTTGCTGCCCTGGATGAGATTTATCTGTCTTTAGAGGGATTAATGTCAGATGAAAGGGCGCAGGCAGAAAGGGCAATCAGATATTGGCAGGCACAATTGGCAATTAAGCGCGCACAAGTGGCAAGAAATGTCATGTTTAATACAGAACAAAGCTGGTATCCGCCAAGGAGCTATCTTTCAGGCCAGAGGTTTTTATCGCAGCTTGAAGATCCTGGAAATGATTTTGTGAATGGTAATCTATGGTCAGGGGTTCAGAATACATTTGGAAATCTCTTTGCCATGACAGGAGGCGCGGGGTTCTGGTATTTTTTTCTGGATGCAGTGAATCAGGATGATTACGCCAGCGCGAAACAGAGGCTTATTGACTCTGAGCTTGCCCTGATGAATGTTGACCGGCTGCTAAAGCTAAACTATGCAAAGGACTTGAAGGGGGCTGTTGATATCGTAGTTGCAGCAGGTGCAGGGGAGCCGTTCAGGGTTGGGCAAAGGGTGGAGTGCCAGTGGGCAGCAAGGGAGGATACTTATGAGCATATGAGATCACAGGAAGCGCTGTGGAGCTATAATTCTGAGCACACCATTATGGATAGGAGAATTTCCGGCGGAGGGCATCTCTACACCCTTGACAGCGATGTCTATAATGGAATGCATGAAATCACCCTCCAGCCTCCTGAGCATGTTTTTGTGTACAGGGTCCCTGATGTAGCTCGTTACATAAGATGTTATCCTGTTGAGCCAATGTTGACAGGGGACGTTAATTGGAATGTGCATTATGGCTCTCTTCTTGACTACAGATTTGCTGAATTCCAGCAGAAGGCGAGTCAAACAGGGATTGCAGCAACACCAGGGCAGGCAGCCTACCTTTCAACTGACCCGATAATTCAGCTTGGCATCAGGGAGCTTGCAGTTCCACTGGGAACAACGAGAAGGGATCAGATAGCCATGCATGCTGCAGAGTCTCTTTACAGGCAGGGATACACGAAATCTGCTGAGATGTTAGCCAGGGACATTTATCAGACAACTGATGATGAGGCAGTTATGGAAAGGGCTCTGATTATTCTGCCCCAGAGGGAGATGAATTCCTTTGAGCAGGTTGTGTATTCCTTACTCAGCAGGGAGGGAATGAATAGCATCATAAATTCATTTACTAATCCTGTTCAGATGATTTTTCTTGGCAGTACAGCCCAGCTTGTTAATAAGGGCATCAATGCAATTGCCGGATCAACATTGGTGCAGGCAGGAAGCAGGCTTTATGCGGTTGCGCCTGTATTTCAGTTGTCTATGGGATTTATGCGGAGTACCACATCATGGATATTTACTGAAATAGGTCAGGAAATTTTGGAGGGCTTTGCAGGCATTTATTTCGGCCCTCCCGGAGAGATTGTTGTCATGGGACTTCTCGGTGGGCATAATGCAGCACATGCTGCTGAAGCCTTTGATTCACTTCATTCAATCTCCAGGATAGGGTATAAATATGATGTGATTGGCGCAGGGGAGTTTGAAGGCAGATTGCTTGAGTATGAGGGCACCCTTGATACCGCCCCCTTATCTCAGTTAGGGTATTTTATTGAAGTTGAGGATGAAATAACGCGTGTTGAGAATCCTTCTAATGGAGAGGTTTTCTATTTTGTTCCTAATGGTTTTGAATCGCAGATTTTTACTGATTCCAATAGTTATAACCTGTTTAGGGGGAAACAATTCAGATCTGCAGGCATTGATAGCGAGATTGAAGAAACCTCTGGAAGAGCAACCAGGACTAGCAATATTGTACAACTTAATCCCTCAAAGACCATAGATGATGTTCCTGTAGACGGAAGCCTCTATGTTCTTTATAGAAATTCAATTCAGGAAGGGGATCTGGAGCGAACAAACAGCATAAAACAGAAGATTCAGGAAGCGTTATTGGACGGTGAAGAGATGAAAAGGGTTGAAAGGAAATATCCTTTAGGTATTGGGGATGCTGAGATTATGGTTATGGAATCGAATGGGCTTGTTATAGGGGCTGTAGCCAAGGCTGATAGTGATGCTAATCCAATTGACTCAGAGGGGTTTGGAAACTTTATTGACGATTTTGTTGTGCAGGAGGGGGTATTCCCTCCTGTGGTGAATAAAAAAATGGTGATGACAAAACCCTGGAAAATCAGGAATATTGAGCCTGGCACACTAGAAGATGTCTCTCTAAGATTATTTATTCCAGAACTAGAAGAGAAAACCGAAAGAAACCCCTTGGTTTCGCTTTATCAGTATATTGGTGGTGATTTTGATGGAAGTGCATATGGGATGCTTGACGGAAAAGTAGTGTTATTCGATGCAGGTGGGTTTATGAATTATGAGATAAAACTACCTTCATGGGTCGACCTCGACAACACAGACATTGAGTCTTTTATGAGGGATGAAATAAGGCAACTCTACAGCACGAATCCCGGCATTCTTGACAAGCTCAAGACTTATACAGACGATGAGATAAGGCAGTTTGCACATGAGCGCGAATGGGATGATCAGTCGAGGGTTGATAGGGCTGTTGAAGCAATGCTTGAGAGAAGGAGGTTTGTGATTGATGAGATGGAAGCGATTGAGAGTAAACCATTCCAGGTTGGTGGGTATACCAAAGGTGGAAAATTTATATTCGAAACAGTTGTCTCAAATTTGGGTTCCAAAGAGAATATCGAGATTGCACTATCTTTGGACATTTCTCAAAAATATGGCAATGGTGTTAAAGGCGGTAAGGCAATATTGGATGCGAAAACAGGTAAAACCTGGTTTTGGAATGGTGATGATAAAGGAGTTCATCATGCAGACCTGGCGGCTTCCATGTATGCCCAGCAGAATGGTTTAGATACAAAATCAGTAAGATTAAGTGATATTGAGAAGACTCAAGAATTTAATAGATATATGGGTTTCCAACTTCAATTGTTCCCTGATGGAAGAATAACCTGCCAACGTGATTCTCAATTGGGCCTAAATAAATTTGTGAAACAGGCCAAAGGAATAGTTCATGTCAGTAAAATTGATATGCTTAAGGCAGAATCATATATGCAGAAACAGATAGACATAGCTAGTTCCTCTGATCCAAAACCAAGGGTGGATATGTTTTTTAATGAAAAAGGGTACAGGTATGAAAATTGGGTGGATGATGTCGGAACGGAATCTTACCCTCTTAAGAAAGCAGTTCTAGAAACTGATGAAACCACCTTGGAGGACATGGTGCCTCCAGAGGAACTAGTCAATTTGCCTGGATTAGATCCGAAGAATACCCCTCCGATGGGTGTAGAGTATATACATGGGAGGTATGCAGAAATCTATGATGGAAGAAACGGGCTTACTTATGCCTGGACAACTGACAAGAACGGAGATCTCAACTTTTTTATTCATTCACTCAATAACAGGTTTATTACTGACGCTCCTGAAGACCTGACACATATTATTAATAATATCCATTCAGAAGCTGATCTTGAAGCAAGGCTGGATGAATTAAAAGAAGAGATTAATTTCAAGGGGTATTATGGGAGGGAAGATTACAGGGCGGGGATTTCCGATGGGGATACCGCGCTTCTTTTTGAGAATTGCAGAGCATGTTTTGAGCCGGTTTCTGTAAATGTAAATTCTAATAACTATATGGATAAATTTAACTTAGGTTTAATTGTTAAAGTGCCAGGGGACGGGACTGTTGTGGGTGTTGGATATGGATATAGGCACCTTTTAAAACACACTTATGAGTTTAAGGGAGGCATAGATAGGGTTATTGACAAGATTTCAAATGCGCAATATTTCAGATTGGACTCCTATGGGGGTACACAACTACAGTTTATTAGGGATGAAAATAATAAATTAGTGGTTGTTGTTAATCAGGATGGATTTATTAAAACGATATATTCAGCATTTGAAGAAAGTAGCTACTGGGTGGATGCTAGCGGAAATCAAATTCTGACACCAACACAAGAACAGATTGAACAGGGGGTAGTTGTCCAAAAATCAATATTACCGATTATTGAAAATAATGCGAGGAGTACTAAAATTCGAACAGTCTCCGTGTATGAAAAGAAAGTAGATGGACAGACTACTGAGCTGCTTATATCACAAGAGGGTATAGATAAAGTCATAAGATATATTAAGGAAGGGAATAGGATATCTGTAATTGGTGATCATATTTCCCTTGATGAGATTCATCAAGATTACACTCAGGTATCTAATAGTAGGAGGCGAGATAAATTCCCAGAGTTCAGGCAAGGTTTTTCTCCAAATGATATTGATGTTGATTTAAGTGCTTTGATAGGCTAATCATTTTTGTGGAACAAATGTCATATAAGGAATATCTTTATTTCTTAATTCATTCCCAATTATATCTGCATATGCTTGAACGGGTCCAGTCAACTGAAATAACCTTCCACTATAATCCGTTTCTGTCAAGGGAGACTTTCCTTTTACCAAATTTATTATACCATAATCTTTGTCCCTGCACATAAATTGGCACATTGAAACCAACGCCGATTGATATTCTAGGATAAACTTGATATCATTTTCCGGATGTCCATTAATATATTTCTCTAAATTTAAGGATTTATTGATATAAGCCTGTTTCTTCTCCCAATCATCATTTAGTAATGTTTTAATATTATTTTCCTCTAACCATAAGATCATATTTCTTATTAGACCATTCTTTTTATAGGTATTGGATTCAACTCTTCCTGTGTTTTGATTATCTTTTGTTAAGATTTCATTTTTGTTCAAAGATTCCTTCAAAATTTTAATAATAAGGGAATTCCTCTCTTGACTAGAACTCTCGTTCTCGTAATATGCAAGGATTATGACTTTTGGATTTTCCCCATAATGGTTAAATAATATATGATTATTTTCATGTGCAGAACTAATTAATCGTTTAGTATCTACGCCTAGCCCATGAGATTCATACTCCATTTCTTTTGGCTCAGAATTTAATGCATTGATTAATCTCGAATGTCTATCATAAATGTGTTTCTCATCAGGGACCATATATAGCGACATACAATAAAGCTTTATAAATTTTACCATTTTTCAGTAACTAAACTGCAATTTAAATGCTAGTAATGTATAAGTAGTAACAAAATAGAAACGTTTAAATGGTGCTGTGTTTTGTCATACCTTATGATGATACTTCAGAGAGGGTAAATGGGCAAAAACCACCTGATGATCTGGATATGCTGATGTTAGAGGGAGAGATATTGGCGTATTTGAGAGCACATGTACATCGTTTTTTGTTTATGTTAAGGCAGCCTATACCAATGCATGATGATAAAGGGGAAATGGAATGAAATATGGTCTTTTGCCAGCAATGAATGCCGAAGGATTAAAGGATGGACTTAGTGAGCTAATCAGGAAAGCTGAAGGAGACAGGCAGTTTCCTACATACGTAGGCGTGATTAAGCTTTCACGTTATGAGAATTGGGAGAATTGCATTCCATTTGTCATTGGACAGAGTGAAGCGCAGATAATTCCAAGAGAGTCTCTGTCAAAAAAAGTACCAACCCTTGAGGGAAGATTCTATTATGAGAACCGGGTGATTTTTCTTGAACGCAAAAGCGTGATTATAAATACCCTGAATTCCAAGCCCATTTTATATCACTACACCTTCAAAAGCTTCTTATCCACTGCCTTTAAAATATCTTCCTGCCTTTTAGTAAACTTCACCAACTTTGTTACTTCAAATCCCTTTACCGAGTCT
>Ga0208373_1000955_pt1 | contig 42665 bp, 46 predicted proteins | sample RifOxyC2_FD_184036 | JGI IMG/M metagenome (GOLD analysis project Ga0208373, IMG submission 184036) | Soil microbial communities from Rifle, Colorado - Rifle Oxygen_injection C2 (SPAdes) | ecosystem: Environmental > Terrestrial > Deep subsurface > Rock core/Sediment | place: Rifle, Colorado...
AATGGCAACACCGCATATAAAGCAGTTGCGGTTAAGCGCGAACATGAAACTGTGAATAAGAAAATAACTATATTGCGTTAGCAAACCGAAGCACAGGCAAATGCAACCGCTTCATATGCCAACGTTACAGGCAAGCGTAAGAAACCAACTGCAAAATAGAAACGATTGGAAGAAAAGATAAGAAATAGAGTTTTTGAGTTTTTCATTGAATCGCATGACTTCAATGGAATTCCATTGCGGAATATTTCGGAAGAATTTAAAATCGGTTATAAGGAATCTATTGATATTATTAAAAAGCTTGTAATTGACAATACTATTTCAATTCAATCTAGCACAAATCCACATATAATTGGATTTCGACACTATCCGATTGAAAGTCAACTAAAAATACTTGAAGATTCCAAAGACATAACTGTGAAGGAGGAAAAGTTCGGTGAAATTATATTTTCAAGTGATAATACTGAATTTCCAATTTGTCTTTATCCATCTCAGGTTTATTTAAAATCCAATAGGGATACGGATAAATATGGGACAGCGGAATATACAAAGCTTTTAGCATTAGCTCATCCACATTTGTCTCCAAGATTCTTTGAAATTGAGGTTCTTGAAAGATATGCTAATGACCCAAGATTTGATTTTCATTTTGAGGATTACTCAGGAAGAATATCTTGCAAATACGATGACAATGATAAACCAATTGTAAGAGAAGAAGACCAAGTGTTTCTTAAATCATTTGGATTAGGATTTGATTCAAATGATAATAGACTTGCAGTCGTTTATTTGAGATATTTAAAAGACCTTACTCCAGAACATCAACTTTTTTGGCGAAGTAAAGAAGTTTTCGAAAATTGTAAGATGCTTAAAGAATATCACGAAAATACAATCAATGGTAATTGGACTTTTTCTCACTCTATTTTTTCTGCATTTCTTGGAGAATTAAATTGTTTAAATGAATTATCAAAATTGATTTTTGACATTAATCTCTTTAATAAGACTTTTGATAAAGAAAATCGACCAAAATCTTTCACATTTTTCTTTACACCGACATTGAAAAATTACAATGAATTTGTAATGTTGTTAGATAAAATGATTTCTGATAATATAAATAAAGACTTTTTTAAGGATACAGTTGAGTTATATGACGTGGAAAAAATAGATGAAAATACAGTTGAAAGAAAACCAAAAGGCACGCTTCGACTTCTTGAGGAATGGCTTCTGTTAACTTACAATCATCCTGACAGACAGTTATTAATTGATATTTTTAAACCATTAAAAAAGGTTCGTCGAGAAAGACAAAATCCAGCACATCGGATTAGTGAAAATGATTATGATTTAAAATATATTGACAAACAAAAAGAATTAATAAATAAATCTTACTCCTCAATTCGAGCCTTAAGGACAATTTTTCAACAGCATCCTAAAGCGAATGGATTTGAAGTTCCTAATTGGTTAGATAATGGAGAAATAAAGACCTTTTAAAAACGCCAGCCTGTAACACGCGGTCATAAGTAATGCGGGTTGCTGTGGTAAATTGAACATGAGTACATTTAATAAACATAGCAACGGTTTGATAGGTAAGTGCTTCGAAATCCCGCACTACTCATACCGCCACCGTTGTAGCCAATTTAAACAATGAAAAAAATAAAATTGATATTGAAAAATCCATTTAAAATATCGTTTAAAAAAGAGCTACCAGACTTAGATAAAGACAAGATAATTGAATTGTTTTTAATTAATCTAAAAGGGACTTTATACAAAGAGATTGAAAAAGAAAACAATGACAGAATAATCATTAAAGGGGAGTTTCATTCCTTTGACCCAACAAAAAATGTTCCTTGGAATTTATGGACAGGATTTTCAAGTAAAGCAGAATTATACTTTCCAAAAGATAATATTGTAGTCTATTCAATAGATTTCAAATATGGAATTATTTCAATTGTTCTTGGACTATTATTAATGATTTTGACTCCATTACTATTTTCCGGTAGTTTAGACAGTTTTTATTTTGTTTTTTTAGCAGTAGTCTTATCCTTAATGTTGATTTCAATAGCAGTTAAATTATTGCATCACAGACAACTCTTTCAAAAAACAATTCGACTTGAAAATAAATATTTAGGAAACTATGACTGGAAAGAGATTTTAAAAAACAAAACAGATAGTGAATTAGTCAGAATTGCTAATGGAAATACAACTTTACCAATAGAAGTTCAAAATATGGCTAAAGAGGAAGTTGAAAGAAGAAGTAATAATAATGAAAGATAAACTGGCTACAACACCGCATATAAAGCATTTGCGGGCAAGTTCGGACTTGAAACTATGAATAAGAAATTAGCTAATAAAGGAAACCGAAATGAAGTGCCAGCAAGCGCAACCGCTTCATATGCGAAACGTTGGCAGTAAGGCTAAGATGTGCATAGCAGAAAATTTGAAACATATCAAATATTATTTTTAAAAAATGGAGGGATTATTTATGGTAAATTCAGTAATATTTGACATCATTTATAAGATAGTCATGGCAAGCCTCGGAATTACTGCTTTTTTTATAGCATGTGCAAATTGGACTTCAGGAAGACGGGCACATTTATTAAATGTCTACACTAAAATATTTGAGTTATTGGATAATAAAGAAATGAGAGATGCCCGTTCTTATGTGACAAAACTTCGAGCGATAGATGAAAGTAATAAAAGAATAGAGTTGCTAATAGAAGAGGAGCATTGGGTTGATAAAGACTTTCATCAATTATCTAAAAACCCAGATTTTAATAATTGGAAGGTTAATAGAGAAAAGATAGAGCAAGTAACTAGGTCTTTTGACCACTTAGGACTTCTCGTTAGAGAAGGCAAAGTACCAATAAATCTTTTGGCTCAGTTTTATGCATCATCGGCAATACGTTGCTGGTTCTCACTTAATCCATATATAAAAGCTGTACGCAAAGCTCGCAACCAAAATGGTCATTTATGGGAATGGGAAAACCTAATTGAGAAGGTCATAATTCCAGGTCTACACTCAAATAAAGGTGTGTGGAAAGGAATTAAGGAGCATGATGGTCTTTTACCTTATATACAAGAAATAGCATTAGAGTTGCCCTTAATGCAAAGATATGATAGTTATAAACCACCAATAAAATTATGGGAAATAGGTGGAATCTGGGAATGGCGAAAATGGTAGACTTGGAAACCAATTTTATTAATAATTTAGTATTTTTATTTCGCACTTATTAAGCTTAATATTTGCATGTTATTCAATATCAAAATAATACTGTTATGAAAAACGTTATATTCAGTACAATTTTTCTAATCACTTATTTTTCATATACAAATGCTCAATCAATTTCAAACATAACAGCTCACCAAAAGGATAATTATGCTGTTATTAAATATGAATTATTTTGTGAAGGTGATGCAGCAATAAAACTTTATTACAGTGATGATAGTGGCTTGAACTTTAAAGGGCCATTAAAAGCTTTAGTGGGTGATGTAGGTGACAATGTGGTAAATGGCAATAAAGAAATATTTTGGAATGTATTATCTGAGACCGATTTACTATTCAAACCAAATATTATTTTCAGATTAAGTTTAGAACCTAAATATGGCATTCTAAGCGATAATCGTGATGGTAATAATTATAGAACTGTAAAAATTGGAAATCAGATTTGGATGGCTGAAAATTTGAATTATAATGTAAAAGGGAGTGAATGCATTAATTGCTCAAATAATGGTCGTTTTTATAATTATAATCAGGCAGAGCAGGCTTGTCCAGATGGTTGGATTTTACCGAAAGGTTCAGATTTTAAATTATTATTGGGTAATTTAAATAAATATAATCTATTTGAATCATTGATATTAGGGGGTAATTCAGGTTTTAATGCATTATTAATTGGGTTTAAAGATTATCAGGGAGGGTATTATGATTCTAAATTTGCTTCTTTTTGGGCTAGTCATTATGTGTTTCCTACAGGACCTAGTCCTGAAGGTTGTTTATTTTTACAAGGAGGTAAAGATAAAGGAGTTTATTTGAGTAGAAATGAGGGTGGGCTGTCTCGTTATTCTGTTCGTTGCATAAAAAAAAATAATAATGATAATATACTTTACTTCGATTCTCAACCAACATCCTTTATTATTGCTAATTCAAATCTTCCTGTAAATGAAATCCCTGTTGAGGTATATGTTAAAAATTATGTAGAGAAAAAAATCAATGAATGGCAATTGAAAGGTGAATTTGAAAAAACAACAGATTATCAAAAAAGGGTAAATGAAATTTCTAGAAACCAAAAAATTGAACTGTTCACTAAGGAGGCTATTGCTTCAATGAAAAAAGAATTTAACAATAGTATTAATTGGAATAGTTTTACACTAAGTCAATATGATGCTGATAATGAGACTTATCTTTTAGAATCAAATGATTTAGGAAAAATTGCAATTCCAGTTCCTGTTGTAGATGCTCAATCTTTTAAAAACAATTGGGGTAAACATAAATTTTCTGAGCAAGACTATTATATAAATTCAAACAGATTAATTATAGCAAAGCTCACAATAACAAACACAAGTAATGCTAAAAAGTATAAGTATGATAGTAAGCAACCTACAACTTATGCAACCAATAACATAACTTATACTTTTAAACCAATTGAGGTTAATGTTCAGCAAGATAATGTAGTAAATAACACTAATCTCAAAGTGGATAAAACAGAGGTTGGAATTGCAGATGTAGATATTAATATACCTTCAACCCCACAAAACAACGATAAAACATTTGTTATAATTATCGCAAACGAAAACTATTCAAGGGAAGTAAAAGTGCAATATGCAGCGAATGATGGCAAAGTATTTAAAGAGTATTGTGAAAAAACATTAGGTATACCAATAAAAAATATACATTATTCACAAGACGCAACATTTGGTACAATGAAATCTGAAATCAAATGGATTAGTGATGTTGCTTCTGCTTATAATGGTCAAGCCAAAATAATTTTCTATTACGCTGGTCATGGAATGCCAAATGAACAAGATAAATCAGCATACTTATTGCCAGCGGATGGTTTCTCATCAGATTATGAAACAGCGATAAAATTGGATGATTTATATAGTCGATTAAATCAATATCCAACCCAAAGTGTGACAGTATTCTTAGATGCATGTTTTAGTGGTAGTATTCGAGATAATGGCATGTTGGCAAATGCAAGGGGAGTTAAAATAAATCCAAAAACAAATGCGTTAAATGGAAAAATGATAGTATTCTCAGCAGCCACAGGTAATGAAACTGCTTATCCATATAATGAAAAGCAACATGGATTATTCACTTATTTTTTACTTAAAAAACTACAGGAGACTAAAGGAAATGTTGATTATCAAACCCTTTCTAATTACATCATCGAAAACGTAAAACAACAATCAATTGTGGTAAATCAAAAGTCACAGACACCACAAGTGAATACTTCATCAGAGATGCAAAACACTTGGCAAATATTGAAAATAAAATAGTATTAAATAAAGCCCAACTGCCAACCCGCGGTAAACATAATAAGGGCAAAAGTGCTATATTTGAAATATGAATAAAAAAGAAACAACATGCGGTAATTGTAGTGCGGAACTCCGAAACCCTTACTATGCTTACCGCCAACGTTGTGGGCAATAGTATGAAGCCCAGCCATACTGATAATTATGACAGAAAAACAGATTGAGTTACTCAAACAAATTCGAGAATTAGACAACATGAATAAGCGGATAAAACCTTACACATAAAACTTTAATAAAAATGAAAAGAATTGCAATTATTATGACTTTACTAACAGTAAGTTTAACTTTTACATTTGGACAAACTGTTACTGATTCGATTTCAGTGAAAAATGTATTTGGTGGTTATCAGTTTTATCAAGGTGAGAAAAGATTGAACATGCATCAACTTGTAAATGCGATGAAACCAAATGAACAAGCATACAACCAGATTAAAACCGCTAAATCAACTTATGCATTAGCCTCAATAGTAGGATTTGCTGGTGGATTTATGGTAGGTTGGACAATAGGAACAGCTATTGGTGGTGGAGAACCCAATTGGTCAATGGCTGGAATTGGTGCTGGATTAATCGTTGTCTCAATTCCGATAAGTCAAAAATTCAATAAACAAGCTAAACAGGCTGTTGATACTTATAACAGCGGATTACAAACAAGTTCATTTTGGGATAAAAGTGAATTAAGATTTTCCATGACTGGGAACGGTGTAGGATTAACTTTAAGATTTTAATAACTACTGCCCACAACAATGTATAAAAATAATAGCCGATCCAGTAGTAAAATCAAGGTTTGTAGCCCGCTCCAACTATTGTGTAACTTGATAGGGATGAAGCCCGCAAACGGCTACTATTCTTATACAAACCGTTACAAGCAAGCTTAAAAAAACATACTGCAACATATGAACCAATTTACAGAGAGATATAAACAAGCAACGAATACAGAACTTCTTAGGATTATTGAGAATTCTGATGGTTATCAACCTTTAGCAGTTGAAACGGCTAAAAAAGAACTTGATTCTAGAAAATTGACTGATTCGGAATTATATTCAGCGAAGGAAGAATTAAGTTTTGAACGCCAAGATTATGAGCAGAAGGAACAAAAAAAGCAAGAAAGGATTGATAAAGTAAAAAACATTGCAAACAGAGCAATTGATAATCTGAATCCGATACAGGAATCTCCTTTAAAAACCGATAAATTGATTAATCTTATTTCAATAGTTTTCGGTGGGATAGCATTGTACCAGATTATAAAAGAATTTGGAATGTTTAAGTTTATGTTTTCAGGACAAGGCGAATGGGATTTCAGTATGGTTCTTTATTTTCTACCTCTCATTCTGATACCAACTGCTTCGATTTTGTTTTGGCTTCGAAAAAAGTGTGGTTGGATTTTATTGAGTTATTATTTGTGTTTTTCGGCTGTAAACTCGATTAGTCTAATAATAATGACTTGGAATATGAAGCCGACCGGAAATGCTGCATTAGATTCTTTATTTCCTGTAACATCACCGATTGTTTATATAATGACTTCCTTATTTTTTATTGGAACATTGTGGGTGATAAAAAAGCAGGATTTAAGAGAAACATTCCAGATAGACAAAAAAACAATGATTGGGACAATTGCAATTAGTGTTGCCATATCCATATTAATATTGACTCAATTTTAATTATATGAATGTGTTTTTGATAATACTAAAATGGATTTTGATTGTAACATTTTTCCCTATGTCATTGATTTTTGTAGTTTATTATAGACAAAGAAAAGCGAGACGTGATTATTATAAAAATGAATAAAAGCCAGCTTGTAACACATGGTATAGTGCATGCGGGGTTCAGAGGTTCTCGAGCGTTTGCAGCTCGTATGAAAAGTCGGTGTAAACTGATAGGAAATTACCTCGTAATCCCGCACGACACCATACCATAAAACGTTAGCGGTAATTGTGAGAGAAATTTAATTAATCATATATATGGAAATACGATTGGTTTGTGGTACCAAATATTTAAACATTGATAATTCCATTTCGGACTATGTTTTTGAAGTATTTAATTTATCAAATGATAAAGAATTACCTAAAAAATTATTTGGACTTAAAGAATTTGTTCCTGTAGTTGGATATATATCTTTTGAAAAATTAATAAATTCTCCAGTTTTTATTGCAGTTGGAGAGGCTAATGAATTTTACCATGCAGATATTAATACTGAATCGAAATTAGTAGCTTATAAACTCACAATATTGCAATTATTTATATCATGTTTTTGGTTTGTTAAAGATTGTTGTTCAAATACTGATGTTTTGTACTTATATAATACCGAAAATAAGAATATAAAATCTGAATTAAAGACAACATTTTTCAGCAATGCAAAAGGTGAATATTCTACAAGTGATTTCAAATTGGATGAATTGCATGAAGCTGAAAATATTTTTTTTAAACTCTACCCATTTTTAGCTCATAAGGTTGACGAATTTGCAGATCAATTGGAAATAGTAAAAAATGGAGAATGGATCAAAATCTCAGAAGTAAATAAACTTGCGTATAATGAATGGAATAGAATTGAAAAAGCTTTTAATTTTTTGATAATTGCTAGGAGTAATTCCTTTTTACCTTTAAAGATTTCATTTTATGTGGTTATTTATGAAACATTATTTACAACAGATAATACAGAAGTTTCGCATAAAGTCTCAGAAAGAATATCTTTTTATTTAGGAAATAATAATGCTGAAAAGGAAGAAATATTTAAGTTAGTTAAAAATGCTTATGCTATTCGATCTAAATATATTCATGGACAAAGACTTGATAAAAAATTACAATCAGTTGAAAAGCAAATTGATTTATCTGTTGAAATTGATTCTTTAACACGGAGATTATTAAGAAAAATAATATTAGAGGATTCAAGTATTTTTACACAAAATGAAAATGATTTAAATGATTTTTTTAATTCTCTATTATTTAGATGAAGCAACTACCGCTAACCCGCGGTAAACATAATAAGGGCAAAAGTGCTCTATTTCAAATATGAATAAGAAAGAAACGACATGCGGTAATGAAAGTGGGGAGCTCCGAATCCCTTACTATGCCTACCGCCAACGTTGGCAGCAAGGCAGGTAACCTACTCCAATTGAAAATTTTTAGCTAAATTGACTAGTGACTTAATATGAACAATGAAAATATGATTAAAAGAAAAACACAATATTCTTACATTTATTTATTGATTGGATTTATTTTCCTTTTCTTTTTTAATGGTAAATGGATTTTACCGATTGCTGCTTTTGTCGCACCGACATTTCTCATTCGTTTTTTACGATTCCAAAAACCATTTAAAGGGTTTCTAATTATTGTTCTTGCTGGATGGGTGTCAAACATATTCGTCTGGAAAGATATGATGCCCATGTCAGGGTTTTTCTACTACTTTGTTTCTTTAATGATGAGCGTATTTACTTCGTTGACATTTTTGTTAGACCGAATTTACACTCAAAAACTTAAAGGAATTGTTTCGACGCTACTATTTCCAACTGCTTATGTAACAATGGAATATATTACCATATTAACAAATCCCTCTGGTTCATATGGCACTTTAATTCATACCCAGTCATCTTTACCCTTGTTACAACTTGTCTCAATTACTGGTATTTGGGGAGTGACATTTCTAATTATGTGGACTGCGTCAGTTATAAATTGGCTTTGGGACAATTCGTTTGATAAAACGAAAATTCGTTTAGCATTTTTATTCTTTTGTGTTCCCTTTCTATCGATTATAATTTGGGGAGAACACAGGCTATCAAATGCAATTGATTCGCCTACAGTAAGAATTGCTTCAATAAATAGCACCAAAGCAGAGTTTCACCATCGCATGACAACGAATTTTGATTCTTTGGTTGAAAAGGCAAATCAAGGATTTTTAAGAAATTGTGAAACAGCAGCTACTTCAGGGGCAAAAATAATATTTGGACGAGAAACAATTATCAGTTTGCCCGCTGATGAAGAACCTAACTTCATCGAAAAAGCTAAAACAATTGCAATATGTGATAGTATTTACATTGGGATTCCTATAAATGTAATACCTGAAGAAAACTCTAATGAAAATCCAGAAAACAAAATAACTTGGATTTCTCCATCAGGTGAAATCCTATTTACATATCATAAGGCAAAGCCAACTTATCCGGGTGAATGTGATTATGGAGATGGAATTATAAAATATTTTGATTCGCCTTACGGAAGAATTGGTTCTGCCATTTGTTTCGATATGGATTTCCCATCTTTGATTAGTCAAACTGGCAAAATGGATATTGACATTATGTTAGTGCCAGGTAGCGACTGGAAAGAAATTTCACCATATCATAGCTATGTAGCATCTGCAAGGGGCATTGAAAATGGGTTTAATATGGTTAGGTCTACATTCAAAGGATTTTCAGCCTCCTTTGATTATAAAGGACAACTTTTATCGTCTAATGATTTTTTTAAAACCGATGAAGTTATATTATATTCGGATATACCAGTAAAAGGACAAAAAACAGTTTATTCAGTTCTTGGAGATTATTTTGCATGGCTTTGTATTGCATTTTTTGTATCAATAAGTGTTATTTTTATAAAAAGGAAACAAATAAAAACAGATTAGATAAAAATGCCCAGCTGCCAACACATGGTATAGTGCATGCGGGTTTCAGAGGTTTGCGAAGGTTTGTGGCTCGTAAAAATAGTCAGTGTAAACTGATAGGAAATCGCCTCGTAATCCCGCACGACACCATACCATAAACCGTTATCCGTCATTTGAGGATTTTTCAGCATAATCAGGCTTTATAAGGAAAGGTGTTTGTCATTTAAAATGGGGATTGGGCGTCATTTTTTTGAAGGATTCTCCAAGCTATTGAAAGCCATTTCAATGCCGGAAAGACTGCTGAAAAGCGTCGAGAGCTTGCTATCAGGACGGTTTGCCAGGACTTTTCGGCTGGCAGTTGCAAACGCCAAAAGCTTGGAGAAGTTACGGAAAAAAAATGACAAAGTCAAGTACCAATGACAAACAGAAGACAAAAAAATCTAAAAATTTTAAAAAAATAAAAAAAATTAAAAAATCTAAAAATTTAAAATTTTAAAAAATCAAAAAAAGCCTTATAAAGCCTGATTATGACACCTTATTGATTTTCCAAGTCCAATCGGACACTTCCATTTATCTAAGATAGAATGACAATGTCCGTCAAAAAATTGGACTTTATGCTTTTTGAAAGAATGAAAAAAAGGATTCTTCAAAAACCGGAAAATATTAAACGCCGGCTAACACCATATATGCGACCATTTCGCTACTGCCTACCATTAACCAGACATTTGTGTTTATGCGGAAAATACCTATATTCGTAAAGTGCAGAAACAAAAAAGCGAAACGGCGCATATAATTATGTTATATGCAACCAAAGAAAAGACTACCTGACAAATAATTAGGAATTAAAAAGTGCGGAGTCAGCACGATAAACACTGACAAAATTAAAATGAAAAAGTTTACAATTATTTTTACAGCGTTAGTTACAATGACAATTAATGCAAATTCTCAAATTCCAAATAACGGATTCGAAAGCCTGAATGGATGGTTTATAGGCAATGCAACATTATCGACTGATCATTACCCTGAATCGGTAGGTAATTATTCCGTAAAGTTAGAAAACCAATTGCCTTTGACAAACTATCTTTCATATGGTTATGCAGTTACAGGGAGTCTAAGTAGTGGCTGTGTTCCTTCTTTCCCCATAACAGGTCATCCGACCAAACTTTGCGGATATTACAAATGTTTCCCTGTAAATGGTGATACTATTCAGATTGGGATAATGATGTTTAAAAATGGAGTTTGGATTGCAGGCGGTGAGTTAATAACTACCGAGACAGTTTCTAATTGGACGTCGTTTAATATTCCAATATACTCTAATACAGAATCCTATACGAATGTAGATGCCGATAGTGCAACTATAACTGTTGCTGCATTTTATAATGATACTACTTGTGGCAATCCTTACGGTCCTTATGGAAATTCAGTATTATATGTTGACAATTTGAGTTTTGATAATCTAATTACTTCTATATCTGAACAAACTTCAAAAAGTAATCTATTCAATTTGTTTCCTAATCCCGCTAATAATATTGTAACATTGAATATAGACTACACTAAAGATATTGTCCCGAAATTGAATATATATAATTTAATGGGTTCTTTAGTCAGATCGGAAACTCTTAAACAAAATCAGCAACAGATTAATGTTAGTGATTTAAGTAATGGAATTTATATGATTGAAATAAAATCCAAAGGGCTGAAAGAAAATCAAAAACTAATAATTCAAAGATAATATTGGCAGCATATAATACGCAATATAGCCAAAAAGGGCATTTGTGGTATGCGAAGGTCATCATCCGCATCAATTTCATTGTATCTTGATAGTGACGTTCTCCGCATTCCCTTTCTGGCCATATTGCCGACCGTTAGCGGTTATTAAAAAAGACACAATATGAATGCATTAGCTTTAATAATAGGAAACGCAAACTATATACAAGAAAAGGATAGATTAATAAATGCAACAAATGATGCTGATGATTTTGGGCATAAACTACTTAATCTTGGTTTTATAGTTAATAAAGTTCAAGATTGCAATAATGAAGAATTTGAAAGAGCAGTTAGAAAATTTGGTGAGGACTTGACTAAATATGATATTGGATTATTTTATTTTTCTGGACATGGATTACAGATAGAAGGGAAAAATTATTTAACATCAATAGATACAAGTTTTGCGGATTCTATTTCAGCGAAACACACATCATTTCCTCTTGATGAAATTATTGATTACATGCAAGCTGCTAATCCTATTATTTAAATACTAATATTAGATGCTTGTAGAGACAATCCATTGCCAAATCAATTCAGAGGACTACAAGGCGAGGGCTTGGCTCCTATTTATGCACCAAAAGGTACATTAATTGCATTCTCAACATCACCAGGTGAAAGAGCAATGGATTATGGTGCTGGAAGAAATAGTATTTATACTGGAGCATTATTAAATCATATGGACGATTTAAATGTGCCTATTGAGGATTTCTTCAAAAGAGTTCGGACAACTGTTTATACTCATTCAAGTGGAAAGCAGACAAGTTGGGAACATACATCTCTTATTGGTAATTTTTGCTTTAATTCTGGACAACTAATACATTCTGTCGATTTACCGTACAAAGAAGACCATATTGTAGATGAAAATTACACCAGTAATGGAACAGAAATTGATGAAATAATTGAAAAACTGAGAAGTCATGATTGGTATAAACAACAACCTGCAATTCAAAAACTTTCAAAAGTTGACAAAAAGAAAATAGATGAGAGTTATAGATTTCTTCTTGGCCGCAATATTTTGCAAACTGCAATAGGTGGAGAGTTTTCAGCAAATTCCATAATTAAAAATTTAGATAACTGGCTAATTGATTGGTTTATTGGTGAAGAAAACCATGTTTTAAATGGAATACTGTTCGAGATATATTTTAATTCAAAAGGACAATTTAGACAGACAAATTTTAAAAATGAGTTAATAGACGAAATATTTCAGCTGCAAACTATTGAGAAATATCAAAAATCCTTTGAATTTATCCAGAAACAACTTGCGCCATTTGATGAGTTTGTATTTTATGTTCCGTCCAATCCTGCAATTACGCTTCCAATTGAAGTGACATTTGAAGAAATAAAGGATTCATATAAAGGAAAAGATAAAACGTATTTTAGGCTTATATCTGTAAAATATCAAGATTTTGAATTAATGGAACCATATACAAATTATGATTTTGATACAATTTCAGTTAGATATGAAAAATTTATTGAAAACCTTAGAACTCAATTGACCGTTCCAAAAACTAATTTAAGACTATCAGTAAATGTAAAAGAGGATGAAATTAAGTTAGTTAATATGCCATGGGAATTAAAACTGACAAAAAGAAAGAAATAACAACCGCTAACAATGTGTATAATTCATAAGGGTTTCAGAGGTTTTCGAGTTTTATCTCCCGCATCAATTTGGGGTCGTAAATGGATAGGTTTGAAACACGAAATCCCTTACGAAATCATACACAAACCGTTGGCTGTAATTGTAAAAAAACCACGCAACATGAGAGAAACATTGATAATATTAGGATTTATATTTTCGGTTTTACTGACTTCTTGCAGTTCTGATAAAAATGCGGAAATATTAAAAGCTGATTGGAGCGGAATAGACTTGACTAATATGGATTATAAAGTTGGTGATTATGTGCATTTAAAGGACTCAAACTATTTTTATTCTGGACTTATCCTTGATTTTGACAAAGACAGTGCTGGAATTTGGATAGGCATCTGTTTTACCAATTATAAGGATACTATTAAACCTGATTTGAATTCTTTAAAAAACTTCAAATTATTTGGTAGACAAATCCCGAGTGGATTAGTAAATACAACTTGTATAGACTGTTTTGATTTAGCCTACTTAAATGAGAGTGGATTAATAAGTGATACTTCAAAAATCGGATTGATAGGAAATCTTGACTACAATAAGGCAATTGTTCGAGTTGGAGCAGTAAGTCCTTCGTATGATTTAAAGGGTTTGATAAATTTCTACAATATTGGCATTTCGCAGAGACAAAAAACACCAGATGATTGCAAGGATAGTAAATTCAAAGCTGGTGCAATTACCGAAAGATATTTTGATTTTGAAATGATAAAAAATGACTAAAAAACTAAACTCAACTATTTCGATTATTTTAAGCATTTTGTGCATATTGATAATTGCTTTGATTAATGTGAAAATTGCTAATCGGTATTTATCATCAGACGGAAAAACTCAAGCACTTTTTGGAATTGTTGAGATACTTAGTTTTTCATACAAATATTGGTTTATTGGATTAAGTATTGGTTCGATTATCACAGCGATTTTGGGTAAAAGAAAAAAAGATGGTAAACAGATTTTTTGGATTTCAATGATTTTAGGTATAATTTCAATGATAATAATATTTACTCCGATATGGAGATTAATGATATAAATAACAAACAACTACAGCCAACATGCAATATAGCCAAAAAGGGTTTCAGAGGCATGCGAAGCTCATCACCCGCATCAATTTCATCGTATCTTGATAGTGACGTTCTCCGCAATCCCTTTCAGGCCATATTGCCAACGTTACACATTATTGAATAAAAGCAGCAACCCAAAATAAATGTTTCCCTAATAGGAAATATTGTCTATCTTTGAAAAAAAAGAATGAATGATAAAGTTTGCGGTAATATTTCTTGAATGGGCAAATAACTTTCTTGATAGCCTGGAAGATAAGACTAGACAAAAGGTGATTTATAATGTCTGGAAATCAAGAGAAATAAATGACCCTGAATTATTTAAAAAACTAAATGAAAATATTTGGGAATTTCGGACTACGTTTTTATCTAAACATATCAGACTTCTAGCGTTCTGGGATAAAACAGAAAAGTCCGAAACTTTAGTAATTGCAACACATGGATTTATAAAAAAGACCCAAAAGACTCCAAAATCGGAGATTGAAAAAGCAGAGCGAATTAGGGAACAATATTTTAAAGAGAAAGAAGGAAAATAAAATGAAAAAGTATACACTAGAGGAATTGACTGACAAATATGTTGGTGAAAAAGGAACGGCAAACAGGGAACAGTTTGATTTTGAGTTAAAATTAGACATACTTGGTGAAATGATTAAAAAGGCAAGGAAAGAAAAACATTTGACTCAGGAACAACTTGGTGATTTAGTAGGTGTTCAAAAAGCCCAGATCTCAAAAATTGAAACCAATGCAAAAGACGTGAGATTATCAACGATTATGAAGGTTTTTGATGCCTTAAAAGCTAAGGTGAAAATGACAATAGATTTTGATACAAATACACACTTAGAGATAGCATAATCAACAATGTGTAACACAGTGTATACATCATGCGGGTTTCAGAGCAATTTGCAAGTTCAGTGCTCGCTGGCAAGGGCAGTAACTGTGGAAAGTGAAGTGGCTCCGAACTCCCGCACGCTGCATACACTCAACGTTGTGTGCCATTAAAACGAACAAACTATGCTTAGAAGATTACCGTCAATTATTTTAATAGGACTATTTTTAAGTAGTTGTATGAATTTGGTTCCTATAACTCATAAAAGACTTATCAATTCTTACCCTACGACACACACTTTTAATCTTCCATTAGAAAGTTTGCGAAATTTGATATTGGAAAATTTTACAGTCGCAAAACAATATAAAAGTAAGGTCTATAATGACTTGATATTTTATTACTATGTTGATATTTTAGGAAAGAAATCTAAAATGCTTGTCACTTTTAAAACAGAAACTTTTAAGGATACTTTATTTTCTAAAGATTTTTTTTCAACAACAGGGACTGATAAGGACATATATTTACATGCATTCGGAAATTATTGGTATTCACCTATCTATTATGCTTTAGGTAAACCTTTGGAAACAAGAGCACAATTTAGACTAAGATTAATACAAATAAATAAAAATCAAACTCAGTTGATTGTTGAAATCGAAGAACCTGTTGTCATAAAAGGGATTGGAGGATTAGGCCCAGATGGATTTTATTCAAAGGAAATTAAAGTTAAATCAACGACAATTGAAGAATATAGTTTGATTTATTATTTAGCAAATCAGATTGGAGATTCGACTTTGCAAACAATTGATTTAGAAAAGAATATAAAATAATAACGGCACACAACAATGTATATACAAAATAGGCGGGATAGTAGTAAATTTAAGGGCTGTAGCCCGCTTCAAAATTGTAACGGTTTGATAAGTTTAGAGCCCGCAATCGCCTACTTTGCATATACTTATCGTTAGTAGCCATTTTAGGAGACCGAACCCGAACAAAAAAGACGAATACCAAAATAATAGTGTGGAATTGCAACAACTTGATAATATAAAATCGGAAAATAGAATTATAGAATGGCTCGGACCATTTTCTTGGGCAGGCTACGAAAACCAAAATAATCTTGACAAAATTCCTGATATTGAGGGCATCTACCTTTGGACTTTTAAATACAAAGACGGTTATTTGGTTTATTGTGCAGGAATAACAAAATCAACACGAAAAAGATTTCGACAACACACATTAGAATACAAAAGTGGGAATTACACTGTTTTTAACGTAAATGATGCAGAGCAAGGCAGACGAACAGAAATTTGGCACGGTTGGTCATACGCAAGGACACATCGTGAAGAATTTGCTGAAAGAAAGGAAGAAATTTTAAATGCCGTTGAAGTACAACTAACATCGTTTAGAGTTTTTGTTGCTCAAATGCCAGACAAAAGAGAAAGAGCACGATTTGAAGCTGCAATTATGAACAATATATATAGTTCAACTGAACATTGGGCAGAATTAGCAGATAGAGGAATGGCATTGAGTAAACGAAGAAAAGACGAATTGCCAATAGTCGTTGAAAATATCAGCAACGTAAAATTCTATGGACTGCCAAAAACTTTAGAGATATAGTATGAGAATAATCGAATGGAATTGTCAAGGTGCATTTAGAAAAAAAAACGACAAAATTTTGGAGTTGCAACCAGACATTTTAATTGTTCCCGAATGTGAAAGCGAAGACAAACTTGAATTTGGAAAACTAACACCAAAACCAGCAGACTTTTTTTGGTATAGCGACAGTGGTAACAAAGGCATTGGTGTTTTTTCATATTCCGACTACAAATTTGAACTTCTTAAAGAATTTAATCCAAAATTTCGTTACATCATTCCTTTAAAAGTTACAGACAAAGACAGTTCATTTTTGCTTTTTGCAGTTTGGGCTATGGACAATAAGGAAAACAGAGAAGCACGATATATTGCACAAGTTTGGTTAGCACTTCAATATTACTCACGACTTTTAAATCTAAGCTCAATTTTCGTTGGAGATTTTAACAGCAATCAAATTTGGGACGAAAAAGAACGCTTAGGAAATCATACAGACGTTGTAGAAATTTTTAGAAGCAACAACATTCTTAGTATGTATCACGAACAGAACAAAGTTGCTCACGGACAAGAAAAGGAACATACTTTTCATATGTATCGTAAAATTGAAAAGCCATATCACATTGACTATTGCTTTGCTTCGGCTGACTTTATCAATGTTGGTTTTGACATTCAACTTGGCAAGCCAAACGAATGGTTAGAATATAGCGACCACGTTCCAATCATTATTCAGACTAGTAGACCGACAAATTATCTTAACTTAAACAACTCACTTTTTGACAACATAACTCACAAGATAAATCAACTAAACTCATTGACAATTGATAAGTTTGCAACAACCATAGAGAAAGTAAAAACAAAATCTTTTAACTTTGACTTGACTGAACATCAAGACGAAAAATCGGAAATACTAAATGTAATGGACAGACTTTTAGAAATTGACAAACACATTAACGAATTAATAAAAAACGGCTACTAACAACGTGTATAAAACATTTGGCAGTCAGTGCGTTATCGAAGGATGCAGCTCGTATTAAAAGTATAGGAAAGTGCTTCGAAATGCCAAATGTTTCATACACGCAACCGTTATGCAGCATTTAATGTGCGTGGACTTTAATCAACAAGAAAATAGGGGCGGGGAACGCACCGAGAAATTTTGTTAAGGACTCGGCAAGGTTTTAAATAACGAAAAAATGGAAGAATAATCGTTTGTTCCCAATCCGACCAATAATGAACCACAATAAAAAGGAACTTTTAGGATCGATTTGAACAAAAAATTGGAGAATAAATTCGGTAGAACGCTACGGCAGCATGAAAATTGGTTGGTTTTAAAACGGCAAGGCTCTTTGAATATGGGGAAAATAGGAACTATTGGAACAGTAATAAAAAGGAACATTTACGAACGGTCGGACAGAATAGGCAAATGAATCCGACAGACTGTTCCGTTTAGGCTTAAATCGGTTTATCGGCAGCTTTTTGCGTGGCAGGCTAAAAATTAAAAAACATATAATATCCAGTCCGAAAATTCGTAGAACGGTCATCAGCCTAGCGTTTAGAAAATGGCAATACAAATAATAGGAACACAGATGAACGATTGAAAAAAAAAAATAGGCGAATAAATCCGCCAAACCGCCAAGGCATTATGAAAATTGGTTGGTGCTGATTGAGCTAGGTTCTTTGAAAACGGAAAAAATTAAAAAATAAAACGCATTATATGTTGGACAATTGGAAAAATTTGTACTTTTAAAACTGTTTAACTTTATAAAACTAAAAATTAAATAAACAATTGGTTTTCAGGGTGTAGGAAAATTTGGTGGGTAAAGCGAATTTCCCTTTAATCACCACGACTTCCATAACAATAATAAACGCTGCATAACATCCGGTAGCCGGCAATACCGCATGAAACGTAGCAGCTAAATTTGAAATTTTGAGTAATGCGGTACATGCGGCTACCGCCAACGTTACCAGCAAGCAGGGGAGAACGAAACCAACAGTTTAAATGAAGCCAAATAAACAACTAAGAATAAAATATCACACGGACTATTTAGACCAATCGGACTTTTCTTCAAAAGCCAGACTTCTGCAAAGTATTTGGCGGACTGAAAAAGGATTTGATTTTGAAAAATATGGAAATTTTCTAAAAGTTGATTTTGCAAAACAGACTGGTGCAAATTACTTAACTGACTCAATTTTTAAAATTGTCAAAAACGAAGTGGAAAACGCCAAGACTCAAGGAAAAGTAATATCTGAACCAAGAATTTGGAATAATTTACTTTCAAGTCAACCTCTGGCGTTTAATCTATTCGGAGAATTAAAGTTAAACGGACTTTTAGCAACAAAGGTTTTTAAGGAACTTTATCCAGACCTTGGCATTGATAAAATAACAAACATAAAATTTGAACATTCACCAGGCCGGAAAGACTTAAAATATACCGGTGACTCTTCTGCATTTGACGTTTTTGTTGAATATTTAACCATATCAGGACAATTATCGTTTTTAGGAATTGAGGTTAAATATGCAGAACACTTAAAAGACAATCCATCATCGCACAAAGCACGGTATGAGGAAATTTCAAAAGAATCAGGATTTTTTGACCTTTCACAATTGGGAAACCTGAAAGAAAGACCAATCCAGCAGATTTGGCGAGACCATTTGTTGACTTTAAGCCTATTTATATCAAACAAAGACTATTTTAGAGGAGACTTTATTTATTTGTTTCCATCGGAAAACTTGGAATGTTTAAATGCCATTGACAAATACGAACGGACTTTTTTGCCAAATAAGGAAAATTATTTTAAACCATTGACAATTGAAAAAATTGTTGGACTTTTAAAAGAAAAATCCAGAGAAAATTGGATTAATGAATTTGAAGACAGATATTTAAACTTTAAAAAAATAGAAATGCCTGCTGGTAACACTGTATATAAAAAATAGGCGGTTTTGTAGTAAATTCAAAGGTTGTAGCCCGCTCCAACTTTTGTGTGTTTTGAAAACTAAGTACCACGCAAACGCCTACTTTTCATATACAAACCGTTACCACACATTTTGAGAAGACCAAACATGAGCAAATTTCAACTAATAATTTTACTGTTTTTTTTTAGTAGCGGTCTTTTTAGTCAAAATCGACAAGATTCGCTTTGGAATAGTTTCATAAAAAAAGACTTGGAAAAATTAAATCAACAAGACTTTGAAAATATTCCACATGTAAAAGCATATCGGATTTGGAATTCGTACCAGATTTTAGATTTAATCCAAGTGGACGATTCAACATATACAGGACAATTGATAAATTATGTAACAAAAAAACTTCGAAATGGGAAAAAGGAAATTATTGTTTCGGAACAACTTAAAGTACCAGATTATACTGTAAAAAATCTTATTGATAAGTTAACGGCTGAAAAATTGGACTCATTACCAGATTCAAGTGAAATTGAAGGATATGTTAGTGGATTAGATGGGACATTTTATGTTTTCCAAATTAGTTTAAATAAATCAAAAAGGACCATAGAATTTTGGGAACCAGAAAACGATTACTATCAAAATCCTGCTCTCCCTGAAGTTAAAAGCATACGGAATATTTTACAAGCAATCAAAAAGGACATAGATTTAAGAAGAATTTTTAAAAATTTTATAGACAATTTAGAAAAAGGAACATATTTATATGGTGGCCTTTGTATAGTAAAATTATAAAAAACGTGTGGTAACCCGCGGTAAACATAATAAGGGCAAAAGTGCTATATTTGAACTATGAATAAGAAAGAAACGACATACGGAAATTGTAGTGAGGTACTCCGAAACCCTTACTATGCTTACCGCCAACGTTATAGGGCATTTTAAAAGACGACAACAACTTGACAGCAAAACAAGAATATAGGGAATTTTTAAACGACAATTTCGAAGGACTAAGACTTCGGAAACCATTGTTCTATAATTGGGATTTCGGACTTCGTTTTGACCTTCAAACAGGAGAAACTTCTAATTCGAGCAGACAGATTCTGGACGGAGAAGGAAATGTTATTCCACAAATTGGTGATACTGACACAGACGAATACTTTCAAGAAGTAACAAAACGAGCTTCGACAATTTTCAAAGCTGCATTTGACAATTTTGACAACGTATTTTTGGTTTTTATGGACTTTAAATACAAACGGAGAAAAATCAAGTTTTCAAGTTTCACATTCAAGCAAGTTGACAATCTTAAAAAGTTTGAAGTTAGCTATTCAAAAGAGAAACGACTTTATGAGCCAGTCGACAAATTTGACATAAGAAGTGTTGCAATTATTAAATTAACCGCTGGCAGAATAAACTTTAAGAATATTCTAACCGCAATTAGCCACTCAGACTTTCCGCCAAGACAACCCAGACTTGATAACAATGGATTTTTAACAAGCAAAGAAATTTACTTTATAAACATTGACAAGAAAATTATCTTCCATATGTATGACGACCGAGGACTAGACATTATTTCGGCAGACAAAGAAACATTAAGACCAATTTATAAAGCACATAACAACTGGATACTTGACTATGACAGAAAGCAGATTGACAAACAGTTTGAATAAAAAACGCCCTATAACATCGTGTATAAAACATTGGGGTTTATGTGCTTAAATCAAGCATTCTGCATCGCTTCGGCGTTTTTGTCGGCGGACAAGAACGAAGCCCGCAATCCCCAACGTTTCATACACGCAGCCGTTACCTGCAAGCGTGAACGAATGATACAGACACAGACAATGAAGAAAAAAATAATAATCGGAACAACAATTTTAGCAATAACAATAACTGCATTTACAATGGGACTTTTTGACAAATTATTTGGTAAGACAAACCCTCAACAACATACAACAACTTCTGCCACAAAAGTAGGACACCAAGAAGAATGGGAATTTTATTTAAGCAACGTAAACGACAAGTTAGGTTCACTCTTTGTTGACTTGGGACTTCGCAAAGTTGCACCAATGGCAGACAAACCGAATGTTGTTTGGGTTTCTATTAAAATGAATAACCCAAGAGAGGACGGACTTTCATCACAAGAAGAAAGCGGATTTCTTGGCGACATTGAAGACGCTTTGGTTGACAAAATTATTTCAAAACACAACTCTATTTATGTTGGACGACTTACATCGGCAGGTAACAGAGATTTGTATTTCTATTTTGGCGACACTATGCTTTACGACAAGACAATTTCAGAAGTTATGGTTGCCTATCCCAGATACCAATTCGACTTCGGGTCAAAGGAAGACAAAGAATGGGGCGGCTATTTTAACTTTCTTTATCCGACACCGCAACAATTTCAAAGCATTCAAAACAGACGTGTAATTGAACAGTTAGGAAAAGGTGGAGACAAGCTGACAAAGTCAAGGGAAGTGTTTCATTGGCTTTACTTCAAATCAGACAGCGACAGAGAAAAGTTTTTAGAGAAAATCAAAAATGACAACTTCTCAGTAGTTAGTAAAGACAACGACAAAACTTGGGGCGAGTTTGCTTTTAAACTTCAAATTAAACGAGTTGACAAAGTTGACCAAAACAGCGTTGACGAATACGTTATTTATTTGTGGGAACTTGCTAATGAAATTGGCGGAGAATATGACGGTTGGGAAACATCAATTGAAAAGGACTAAATATGACAAACAACAAACGCCAGCAGGTAACACGCAATATACGTAAGCCGGGGGATGTGGGTAATTAAAACTGTAGTACATTTACTCGAATTCGTAGCGGTTTGACAGGTTGGAGCTTTGAAATACCAGCCTACGCATATTGCCAAACGTTATGGGCAAGGCTAAAAAACGACACAGCAACATGATATGATACAACAAAAACTAAAATTATCAACTGAATTAAAATTGTCTCTGAAAGATTGTGAAGAGATTTGGATTGCTGTTGCCATGATTTCTGATTATGGATATAATTTTATCCAAGAATATACTAATAAAACTGCAAAGCAGAACTATTTAATTGGAATAGGATTGCCGACTTCACCAAAAGTCTTAAGACAATTAAAAGATTTAAACGGTAATGGAAAAATTACTTGCGGGATTTATCATAAACCAAACGAATTATTTCATCCAAAGACTTACATCGTTAAATCAAATGGTAAGTTGATTGCCTTTGTCGGTTCGGGAAATTGCACTGAAGGTGGATTTGATAAAAATATTGAACTTAGCATCAAGACAGATGAACAAGATTTTTGTAATAGTTTATTAAAATGGTTTAATGCTTTATTTAAACATTCCAAGTCTATAACAGAAGATTTTTTGCAATCATATCAAATACTATTCGATAATAGGAGTGAAAGGCTTAAAAAGGATAAACTGGAAAGTAAACTTATCTTTCCAGAAGAAAGCTCCTCTATAAACTTGGATAATATTGACTTCACTAATCAATTCTTTAAAAAGGAACATTTTGAAGCTTTTGAAGGTAATAAACCATGGATTTCCTCACCACAGGTAGATGGTGAAAGACGGAAAGTGAGAAGTAATCTCTATAAATTGCATGATATTATCCATCCAAGAATTAAATCTAAAAAATGGGAATTATCCGAGCACTATGTGTTTGATGATATAGTTTCTTCTGATGTTCATACTCTTTATACATCGAAAGAACTTGATGGTATTTGGCTCCATTATGGTCGCGACAAAAAACAAATTAAGGCTTATGGTGAAGACCAAACACCTTTAGATTACATGCGGTTACAAGTGATAATTCACAAAGATGGAGTTGGCGTCTGGAATAGGATTGGGAAGGATAGGGGAAGTAAAATTGACAGAGATAATTTGAAAAATAAATTAGCCAATGACCAATCATTTAGACAAAAATTATTTGATGCGATTAAGTCTTTACCCGATAACTTTTATATTAGACTTAACGAAGAAATAAAAAATATCCGTGAGTTTTCTACCGAACAACAATTAACTGATTTTCTATTGAAAGATGATTATAGATATTATTTCATAATCGGTATTGAATTCGCTCCTGGAGATACTAAATTATCCGACAGAAATATTGCAGATACTGTCATTGATAACTTTGAATTACTTTATCCGACTTATTTATTGATAAAACATAACTTAGGATATTAAGATAAGATGAATAAAGCCCAGCCCATAACACGTGGTATAGTTTATTGCCGTTGCAGTGCCAATTTCAAGGTTTTCACTCTTAATAAAGTTTGGTGTAGCTTGATAAGGAAGTGCTTCGGAATCGGCAACAAACCATACCACCAACGTTAGGGCACATAAAAAACAGACACCATGAGTACAATTAGACACAAATTCAGAGATTATAAAAACAAAGAAAACATTGAAATATTGATTCTTGGAACATTTAATCCTGACACCTCAAATAATCCAGCTGATTTTTTTTACGGGAGAGGGAAAAACTATTTGTGGAATCTGTTACCGAAAGTATTTGGCTATAAAGAATTAAAAAATTCAAGTGTATCGGAGAAGAAAGAATTTATTGATAAATACAAAATCGGATTTGCCGATATAATTCAAGAACTCAATGTTGATAGTGGAAATGAAACCAATTACGCTGATGATTACATTGATAACAAAGTACTTAAATGGATAGATTTTGAAAAATTTCTTAAAGACCATGCTTCTTTGAAAAAAGTGTTTTTTACTCGAAAGACTTTTAGAGATGTTCCCAAAATGAAAGAACAGATTGATATAATAAAAGAAATCTGTTCGGAAAATGGTGTGGAATTTGCCTGTTTACCCACTCCTGCACGCTTTGAGAATCATAAGAAACTTAACGAATGGATTTCAATATTTGAAAAATGATTTCTGATAACCAAACAAATACAATTTATTTTTCCGAGTTACTTAAAACGGACTTCCGATTTTTAAAGACTTCGAAGCAATTAATTTCGACTCTTGATGACTTTGGTGCAAAGTACAATTTCTTGCCTGAAACAAAAGATATTTGGGCGAGAGATTACATGCCGATTCAAATAAACGATGATACTTACATAGAATATCGTTTTGACCCAGATTATTTGCAAAAAGCAAGGAAAGGCTACCGTGATTTAAAAACATATCCTGACATTGTTTGCGATACCTTGAAACTTAAAACCAAGAAATCGGATTTAATAATGGATGGCGGGAATTTTGTAAAGTCAACTGATTGCGTAATACTTACCGACAAGATTGTTAAAGAAAACCGAATTTCATATAATAAAACCAACCTGATAAAGAAACTTCAAGAAACTTTTGAGGTGGAAAAGATTGTTCTAATTCCTTGGGATAAATCGGAAGAATATGGGCATTCGGACGGAATGGTTCGATTCATTGACAATGAGACTGTTGTAACTCAATATTACTTCAAAGATTTTGAGCCAATGTTAAAACCATTAAAACAGGCTGGACTAAAAATAGAATACATTGATTACAAGGTGAAAGAGAAAGATAAACGAGATTGGGCTTATCTGAATTTTCTTCAAACAAAGGACTTGATACTTCTTCCTAAATTTGGAATAGAACATGACGACCAAGCATTCGAGCAAATTGAAAGCTTTTATCCTGGTTATAAAGGGAAAATCCATCAAATAGACATGAATGAAACGGTGGAATTTGGTGGAACATTGAATTGTATATCATGGACGACAAAAGAATGATAGATAATGAATTACGTGCCCTAACAATGTATATACAAAATAGGCGAAAAAGTAGTAAATTCAACGGTTGTAGCCCGCTTCAAATTCTCAACGGTTTGATAGTTTTGAAGCCCGCAATCGCCTACTTTGCATATACTAAACGTTAGTGGCAAGCGGAAGAACTGCTCCGAATTAAGGTTTGTGCTAATTTGACCGTAATTTAAAACAGCCCTACCCGCTTTGGTTTTTTCAAAACCATTTAGATTAAGAGCAATGTCCTGTGCTACCTCCACAGTGCCCACTTCTCATGCTTTCAATCTTTCTTACTGCTTTTCTTAAAAATTTAGTGTACATAATTTTACCTCCATTGTTTAGTTAAACATCCATTTTCGTATATAACACCGTATTTATTAGGTGCTGTTTTTTCAAATAATTTATAAGCAACTTTAATCCCGTCCATAAAAGAAGCGTTCAAAGTTTCTTCGCACATAAAACATGAGCGTTTTAATAGCAAAGGTGTTTTCATTTCTTTTAGTTCAGTAATTTTACTTGTTTCTAAGTAGGTTTGGCAGCCTCCGTAAAAAGGAGTTTTAAACTTAACGCCAAATGTTTTTTCAAACGAAACAAAGTAATCTTTACCGTGCTGTATTTCCGAAAGTTTAATTGAATTAAAACCCATCACATCGTAATGCAATAAACAGTCTGTAATATCCTCTTTCGTGTATAAGTATGGTTTTACTATGTTTAAGTTTATCCTTATTTTGTCTTTATGTGGCAAACTTTTATAAAATTCTTGCCTATCGTATTTTGCAGGTACTTTTCTTATTTCGTCTGCGATTTCTTCTTTGTAATGCTGAACAGAAAGGTTTATGCCGTCAATTATTTCTAATAGTTCGGTAAATAAATCAAATCTATCCTTACAAATTTTAGGTATTGCAGTAGTTACAAATATTTTAAGGTTTGTATTTGCTATAACTTGTTTCACGCAATCCAAAAGTTCCTGTAAATACAAACAAGGTTCACCGCCCAAAAACAATACATCATCATATCCGTTTTGGTTTTCAACTATGGTTTTTACAATTGCTTGTACATCGGGTTTATTTATTCCAAACCCTTCATATTTAAGGTCAATACAATGCGAACATTTATTGTCGCAAGCACTCGTAAAGTGTATATCAAAGCTGTTGTAAAGTCCATCACAACAATTCTTATGAAAAATATTTGCCATCGCTTCGCTGTTTTAAATTACTATTTTAGTGTTTCAAATTAAGTTTATCAGTAAAAACCGCCAGCCACTAACACGCTGTATAGTGCATGTGGGGTTTAGTGGTTATTCAAAGTCCATGCTTTCTATTAGCGTTTCTGTAGCTTGATAGTGCGTGCGTTCTAATCCCACACGCCACCATACAGCCATCGTTATCAAAAATTTTAAAAAGAGAAACACTCAAACATGAAAGAACAATTCAATGAGATAATAAAATCAAAGGACTTAAAAGATATATCGTTTGACCTTATTGAGAAAGTGCTTGATAATGAAATTTCAAACGAGATTTTGAAAGAAGTCCCAATTTTAAAATCGTTGGTTGCTGTAAAGAATATTTATACTTCCTATACCGATAGGATTTTTATTAAAAAAGCAATGAATGTTCTTATGGAAATGGGTGAAACTAATTGGAAAGATAGAATTGAATTAACAGCCGAATTAGACGATGAAGATGATAGTGGTGTTGAAAAAATATTAATGGCTATTGACCGATTAGAGACTACTAAAAAATGCAAAGTTTATGGTCGTTTATGTAAGTTGAAAGCACTTGGAAAAATCAAATATAAAGAAGACTTTCTTCGACTAACTAAATTGATACAAGATGCCTACCTTGATGATTTAATTTTAGTAACCGCTTTTAAAAAAGGAGAAGGAAAAGAAATTCATGAAGGTGATTATTATCCAATAATAAGTTTAGGATTATTATATCAAGAACCTTCCGAACAAAAACCAATTGAAAGAAATCATCAATACACTGAATATGACCCAGAGTTTAAAGGTGGCGAAATAGAGTTTAATTATCGTCTCTCTGACTTGGGAATAACTCTTCTTGAACATTATTATGAACTTTTTCCTGAAGATAGAAAATAAAAACTTTTGCTAACACCGCATAATAAAGCAGTTGCGGGCAAGTGCGAACTTGAACCTATGAATAAGGAATTAACTACTTTAGTAAACCGAAATGAAGTGCAAGCAAGCGCAACCGCTTCATATGCGAAACGTTATAAGCTAGTTAAACAGAAACAATATGATAAAAAAATATGACTTTAGAAAATTAACAGTGTGCTTTTTGACTATTGGTATTATGCTCTTTTCAAGGCACTCTTATTCTCAATCATTAACCTTAGATGATTTCATACAATTTATGAATAATGATTTGATTGAATCTAAAAATGAATTGATAAAAAAAGGATGGGTAAAACCTAAATTAATATTTCTTGATGAACCTCGAGATTGTCGACTTGTATTCATATTTCCAAGTGAAGAAAATGAATACGAAGTTCCATGCGTTTATATAGATAGTTGTTTAATAACAAATAAAAACTGTCACTATCATTTTAAGGATTCAATGGTTTATATTGAGTTTTTAAATTCAATATCTAAATATAAAATGAAAAAGGTTTTTTCTTATTTCAAAGATGGTTATAAAGAGGAATCATATATAGGCAATAGGTATTTTGTAAATTTTATTGTTGTTAAAAGTGAAAGTGTGAAAACCACCATTTATAATATTGCCATAGGGAAAAGGGGAACAATTTCACCAAACATTCATATAGATGGTGATTATTCTGCGTTGACTAATTATGATGATTATAAGTTTTTTGATATAGATAGCTTAATTAGAAAGAAGAAAAATAAAATAATAGAAGATAGTATTTTAATCGCTAATAAATCTATTGAAGATAGTATTTTAATCGTTAATAAATCTGTTGATCAGTGTATGCAGTGTGAAACAGTTTGCTATCAGGAAGCTGAAAGTAGCATTGAAGTTAAAGTTAAACCTGATATAATCTCCAAAACCTTATTTGTGCTGAGTAAAGGAGATATAATGTGTTTTGTTGAAAAAACTACAAAAGACTATTTCAAAATTTGTAATAATGGACAAACAGGGTATGTATATTGGACCAATGCTTCTGCAAAAACGCTATCAAAATTCAAAAAATAAATACAAAGTAATTTAGATGAAAACCAGCTTATAACACCGCATAATAAAGCAGTTGCGGGGAAGGCGAACTTGAAACTATGAATAAGAAATTAACCACATTAGTAAACCGAAATGGAGTGCAAGCAAGCGCAACCGCTTCATATGCGAAACGTTGTGTGCAAGCTTAAAAAGAGAAACTTATGGACTCGACCTACTATCAAAATCAGATTAATAAACTAGAGAAAGATATTGCCGATTTACAGAAAAAAATCGCAGGTGAGAGCAAAAAAGAGAATGATAAAGCAAGACAGATAGATTCTGTAAATAGGTCTATATCAAAATACACTTCAATGTCAACTTTGCAAAGCAAGCAAAGACAGATAGATGACATTCTAAACTGTAAAAGGAAAATCTCTGATTACCAAAATCAAATTGCTCGAAAATCAATTGACTTAGGAAAAAGAAAACAAGATTTAAGAAAAGCAGAAGAAACAGAGCATAAAAAGTTTCAAAAAGAACAACTTGACTTTCAGAAAAAATTGCAGAATGAAATAGAGCAACAAAAAACGCAATTAGACTTTCTCATAAATCGGACATATTCTTCAAAAGAGATAGAAACAAAAGAATCAAAGGAGTATGACTTTTTTATTTCTCATGCAACAGAAGATAAAGATGAAATCGTTAGAGATTTAGCCAATGCACTAAAAGAAAATGGTTTTGAAATATGGTATGATGAGTTTGAATTAAAGATTGGAGATTCTTTAAGAAAAAAAATCGACCAAGGGCTTTCAAGGTCTCGATATGGAATTGTAATTGTTTCCCCTGCATTCATTAAAAAGAATTGGACAGAGTACGAACTTAATGGAATGGTTGCACGAGAAATGAATGGACATAAAGTTATCCTTCCAATATGGCATAAGATAACGAAAGACGAGGTTTTAAAATTTAGTCCATCACTTGCCGACAAGATGGCATTAAACACTTCAATTCATACATTAAATGACATTGTAAAATCTCTTAAAGAATTATGAAAAGCCAGCACACAACACAGTACATATTGCAGGGCGGGGTTTGGTGGTTCGCCAACTGCGGATTCTCGCATCGCAGTTCCGTGTCCTTCGGACAGGAACGCTCTCCGAAATCCGCCCCGACAACATGTACCAACCGTTGTGCGTAATGGAGTTAAAACATAGTAAACCTCTAAAAATAAATAAAATAGGCATGAAAAGGATTTTTATATTGATAATTTATTCTCTTATAATTATGAGTTGTGAAAAAGAGAAAATAGTTGAAGTTGAAAAAGAATATAATTGGAAATCCCATGAAGCTTTTCGATATGACGATATTGTTCAAATGAATAGTTTTGCCAGCAATGACAATTTATTTTTTCTAGGACAGAATTCATTTTCTTCTATGGTTTCTGATTCGTTAAATAATTCTGATGTGCTTTTTGGTGGTAGTGTTTCTCATTACTCAATTTGGAGTGAACAACCAAGTGATATGAAATTACCAATTTGCAAAGATTATTTCTTTTTATATAACAAATCAAATGGTTGGATTGGATTTATCCCCACATTGAATCCTGTAACTTTTAATACCCAAAAGGAATTCAGCATTAAAAATATTGATAGTACCTATTCTTATTTTGATTTTCAACAATTTAATTCAGGAGAATGTGTTGCCATAAATAACCAAAACCAATCATTGATTCCATATGTTTCATTTTTTGACTCAAAGTATATTCTAAAATTAGCTTTAATTGATATTAATGTGGAATCAAGGTCAAGTATTTATCTTGATACATTAAAAACTAAAATACTTAGTATTACTGATGATTATCAGTCTAATTTAGTTCATCTTGAGAGTATTGCTAGTTATTTTTTTCTAACAACAAATTCAAAGGTTTATCGAATCGACAATATGGGAACCATGGTGAATGTATTGGATAAAAGAATAAATAGAATTATAGAATCGTTGGGTAAATTATATGGCTTTGGAAGTGGTGTTATTTTTACATCATCAAACGACGGACTTACATGGGAAGAAGGCTATGCTGTACAAAGCGAATATTCTTATATAAATTATTCTAAAATTGACGATAAAATCATTGCTTATAGATATAGTCAAATATGGGAAATCTCCATCAGTGAAACGGAAATAAATGCAAGGGAATTGGACAATGACGGATTAGATGGAAAAAGTATAACTTCAGTAAGTAAATTTGACAATAAAGTATATTTAACTACATTATCAGGAGTATATTATAAGTCATTTGATAATTTCTTTGATGACAGAATTAAATCAGAGTAAAAACCACAACGCACAACCCACGGTATAAGGCATGGCTGGGAATGTAGTAATTGAAAGTTCAGAACTTTTTTGTAAATTCGGTGCGGTTTGAAAGTTTGGAGCTTTGCAATCAGCCACGACCTCATACCGTAAACGTTACCAGCAAAAACTGAAGAAATGAACAGAACTATTTTTTATATTTTCTTTTTCCTATTCACTCCAATTATTGGTCATTGTCAATTTCTTGACAGTACACTAATAAAAACAAGACCACTTCAGGATTTTATAGGTTACAATCCTAATATAAGTTTAGAAAAACCAATAGGACCAAAAAACTCCTTTGAAGTAGATTTGATGTATCGAAATAGGACTTGGTATAGTAATGGAGGTGAATGGGATTTTGGACAATTTATGCCAAGTACTGGTTATAGAATATTGGGTGGTTTTAGACATTACATAAGTAAAAAGAAGAAAGCACCCTTTGGCTTTTTTTTAGGTTCATCGGTTGTAGTTAAGTATAGCATGATGAAGGATATTGAAATGGAGAGTTTCGAAGGATTATATACCAACACACAGGATGTAGAGTTATTTCAAGTTGAATTAATCCCCGTGTTCGGCTATCAATATCATATTTCAAAGCGGATTTCATCAGAATTTTATCTAGGTCCTGCATTTTGGTTATTTAGAAGAGAAAGCACTACAGTAGTTGATAGTCCAAATCCTGAAGAAATAGGACTAACAGAACAAATGGACAATGGTTATGGATTGGTAATAGCACCCAACTTTGTAATATCATTCGGATTTTTAATAAATCAAAAGAAAACGAAATTATAGTGAATAAAAAATTTCAGCTGGTAACACACGGTATAAGGCATGGCGGGTTTACAGCGATTCGACAAGTCGAATCTTTTTTGTACCTTTCGTGCTGGTCGGTCAGATTTTCGTTGAAAATCCGCCACGACCTCATACCGTCATCGTTAGCGGTAATAATATGAAGACACAACCGACACATAACATAACAACCGAAAGGGCGACTGACTTACTAAAAGAGGGACGACCTTTGACTGGCATTTATGTTGACGGAGAACTGAAAATTGAAACTTCAGACACTTGGGGCAAAGAAGTTGTATTTGAGAACTGCATCGTAGAATATTTTTCTGGTAGTGTTACGCAGTTTGATAAACCTGTAAGACTGATTAACTCCCACTTCAAAAAATGTCAATTCGTTTTCACTTACTTTTTGGGCGGGTTGACAATAGACAATTGCACTTTTGACAACTATTTGGACTTTCAAGCAGGCGGACATAACAAGACAGGAAATCCAATAATTATAACGAACAACAACTTCAAAGACTTTGTAAACTTCTTTGACTGTTGGTATGAAAACGAAGTGACAATCTGCAATAACAAATTTCACAAAGGGACAAACTTATTGGGCAAACTCCATAATATTCCCGTGACGTTTGACATAGAACCAATTATCAAAGACAACATTGGACAAATTGACTTAAACAACGAAGGAAAAGAGTGAGAAATGAAACGAAAAACATATTCACAAAGAAAAGAATTACTACCGCTAACATCGGCTAAATTTAAGCGGGGCGGCCTATGCAACTTGATAAATTAACTATATTTGATACAGACCAACGGTCGGACAATGAAGAGCGGTTAAACCCCGCCAAAATCTAGCCGTGCCGTTAGCAAAAATTATAAAAGAAACCAACTACATAAAACTTACAAACAATGGAAGAATTAATATTAAAAGAATTTGAAAAGCAAAATTCTAAAGCAGGTCAAATTTTAATGCTTAAAAATCTGAATTTTGGATTATATCAAAGATTAACTCCTAAACAACAAGACGGTTTTCAAGATGCGATAAATAATCTCATTGATAGCGGATTGATTAGATATGAAGATGCTTCTTCTGGACCTGAGTGTTTACGCCTGACTGATTTAGGATTCAGCAGACTATATTCAGGGAGTAAAACTCAAGAACAAATAGAGAGATTAGTATTAAAAGAATTTGAAAAGCAAAAATCAAGGGCTGGAGATATAATAATGCTGAAAAATCTAAATTTTGGTTTATTTCAAAGTCTAAATCCCAAAGAGAGTGAATTATTTGAGCCTGCATTAAATAGCCTCATAGATAAAGGACTAATTACATATGAAGGTGAAAGAACAGGAGTGGAATGCATAAGACTTACCGAACAAGGCTATGATAATCTTTATTAAAACCGATGTTAGATGGAGCTTTATGATTTTAATAGAGATGTATATAATAAAGTTGTTGAGATAGTTAAATTCAGGTTCTTCAAAGAAATTAAGGATACTGGAATTGTATTCCAAGAATTACTTTTTTCAGAGAACTTAATTACAAATGCTAAATTTTATATTTTGATTTGTAATGACCAAGCAACGACTCATTATGTTAGATTTAAAGAACCTAAAGGTCTGTTAATCCAACTAATGCAATTAGCTAAAGAAAGACTAAAACGATTAGAATTAGAAGAAAGTCGGTTGTTAAAAGTGAATGATACTGAAACATACGGAGAATCTCAATATTTTAACGATACGGAAATGACAGCAATAGGTATCTCATCAATTAAAGATTTACTAAAACATTTTGAAGAAATAAGGATTAAGCTGAATAAATAACTTTTGCTAACATCGCATATACCTAATGGCGGTTTTACTGCACTTTGCAAGGCTTTTCGCCCGCTCAAACTTCACCACGGTTTGACAGTTGAATCGCCCGCAATCCGCCACTAGGCATATGCGTAACGTTGTAAGCAAGCTTAATATTAACTACAAATTATCTATATATGAAGAGAAAATTAATCTTATTAACTTTAATGATTTTAGTAGACATTTTAAGTTTTAGCCAGAATAATAATATTGAATATTATACGAAAGACTGGAAAAAAACTGAATCAAAAGGATTTTATAAGAGGGAAATTAATAAAATTAATGATACATTGTTTGAGCTCAAAGATTTTATAGGTAATAAACTTGAAATGACTGGATTTTTAAGTTCAATGAATCCATTTATTGAAAATGGAATTTTTAAATTTTATGATAAAAAAGGTAATTTATATAGGCAAGTTGAATATATAAATGGAGAACTTTTTGGTGAAATGATATTATTTTCAAAAGGAATTCAAACGGAAAAAGTTGATTATAATTTTTCCTACGAAGTCGATGACAATAATTTACCAACTGAAAATTTGGATAAAGTGGATTCTGAAATGGCTAATAATATGCCGACATTTAAAGGCGGAGATGTTGAACTTAGAATGTATATTGCTTTGAATACGATTTATCCTCCATTAGCAAAGAAATATAATAAAAAAGGACAAGTCTTAGTGGCTTTTACAATTGACGATAATGGTCAGATTTCCGATATTCGAATCGTAAAATCAGTTTACAAAGAACTAGATAAGGAAGCAATTAGAGTAATTAAAAATTGCCCATCTTGGAATCCGCCTAAGATTGTTGATAATAAGCCTTGTAAAATTACTATTCCGATAAATTTTGAAATGTAAAAGCCAGCTTACAACAAGCAGCATAGTTCATAAGGGTTTTTGTGGGTTGGATAAGTTTAAAGTCCGCAGAAAATTTCGGCTCAGACCAAGACAGAGACAAAGCCCGCTTTCCCTTACAAACCATGCTGCTGGCCGTTGTACGCAAGCAAAACGAACATGATACGATATTCTTAATTTTAATAATTTCATCATTTCTAATCGGATTGATTGCTCTAATTGATTATGTTTTTTATTAAGCAATATTGTTCATCACAAGACTGGATTTTAGCACATACAATCTTGACAATTAGGTAAGAAAAGATTTGTTTTTAATATCAAGTATTTATGTAATATGAATAAGGATAAAACTGATAAAAGTCTCTTCAAAAAAGGTAATAAGAATATTGAAAATTCGGTTGATAATGAATTAAAATTGATTTCAATTATTTTTAATAAAAATAATTAATATTGATAAAATAATGTGAGCCTAATACAGACCTTAAAAAGAATAAATCTATGACTGAAATACCTTTAGAATATTGGAATAAACTCGCTAGTCAATTGATTATGATTAGTTCTTTGTTGACTGGATTTTCTATTGCTGTAACTGCAAATTTATTGGTTAACGAATCAAATAATCGAATTACAAATTATATTTTAAAAGCTACTACGATAGCGTCTGGTTGTTTTCTTGTTACAGTATTTGCAATGACAAAAATATTGATGATGACAACTCAAGGATATCCTTATAAAATTGCAGTGAGTGACTTGAGTTTACCAAAAATGATTGGTATGGTCACAATAATAATTGGAATAATCTCCTTGTCGATTGTAATTGCATTATCTGGCTGGACAAAATCGAAAAGAATTGGAATATTTACAACTATTGTTGGTATTTTAACATTTCTGATGATATTAATGACTTTAATTGAAATAAGGACATAAAAGCTTAAATGCCAGCGTACAACCCGTGGTAAACGTAATAAGGGCTAAATTGCTATATTTGAATTATGAATAAGAAAGAAACGACATATGGGAAAGATAGTGCGGAGCTTCGAAACCCTTACTACGTCTACCGCCAACGTTGGCGTTCATTGTAAAAAAAATCGCTACTCAGGAATAATTGCTATATAGTGATTATTAGCTAATTTTGAAGATTATATAAAAAACGAAAATCATGCGTGATAACAAATTGAGGTTAACAAATATAAATCTTAAAGGATATAAGTCTATTAGTGGAAATGGACAAAATATTCCAATTGGTGAAATAACTATTCTTCTTGGAGCAAATGGTGCTGGTAAAAGTAATTTAGTGTCTTTTTTTCAAATGCTCAATTTTATGACTACTGGGGCATTGCAGACATATATCGGAAAAGGAGGTTATGCCGATTCATTGCTTTATTACGGATCAAAAAAGACTTCTCGTTTAGAATCAGAAATAACTTTCTCAGACAATAACTCTATTGATAAATACGGATTTACTCTTTCTCATGCAGCTGGAGATACACTTATCTTTACAGAAGAAACTCTTTACTGGAAACGAAAGGATAATCCTAAACCTTTTAAAATATCATTAGACCCAGGTTTAAAAGAATCTGGGTTATTTGACTATTCTAAAAAACCAGAAGCAAAAGTCGCTCAAATCATTCTTAATCTTCTTAAGAATTGTCAAGTATTTCAGTTTCATGATACTTCTAAAGAAGCCAAAATTAGGAATAGTGGTTACATAAATGATGCTGATTTTCTAAGAAGCGATGCTGGAAACCTTGCAGCATTTCTCTATTCAATAAAGAATAAGAGAGATGGAGAAAAATATTACAATCGAATTGTTAGGTACATTAAACTAGCAATGCCTCAATTTAATGATTTTGTCTTAAACCCTTCTGCGAGAAATGATAACTACATTATGCTTAACTGGCTGGAAAACGATGCTGATTATCTATTTGGACCGCATCAAATATCTGATGGTTCATTACGCTTTATGGCCCTAGCAACATTGTTGCTTCAGCCATCTACTTCACTTCCCTCAGTTGTAATATTAGATGAGCCAGAACTTGGGTTACATCCTTCAGCAATTTCATTATTAGCTGGCATGGTTAAAACTGCTAGCCAGAGCAGTCAAATTATTTTGGCAACACAATCAACTCGGTTAATTGATGAATTTGATTCGAGTAATATTGTTGTTGTTGAGAGAGACAAAGAAGAGAATTGTAGCAAATTTAAAAAACTTGATGCCAATAGTCTTTCTGAATGGTTGGATAAATATAGCATGAGTGAACTTTGGGAAAAAAATATTTTTGGAGGTAGACCATGAAAAAGTTCATTAGACTTAATGTTACAGCAGAAGGACAAACAGAAGAACGTTTTGTAAAAGATACATTATCGCCATATCTTGGTAAGTATAATGTATCAACGGATGTCCGTTGTGTATTAACAAGTAAAGACAAAAAGAAATGCTATAGAGGTGGTCTTATTAGTTATGCTAAAGCAAAATCGGATATTTTAATGTGGCTTAAGGAAGATAATAATTCGGAAGCACGTTTTACCACTATGTTTGATTTGTATGCTTTACCGAATGATTTTCCAAAATTTGAAGAATCAAAAAAGATATTTAATGCGTATGATCGGGTTGTATTTCTTGAAACAGCATTTGCTCAAGATATTAAAGACCATAGATTTGTACCTTATATTCAATTGCACGAATTTGAATCGCTCATATTATCAAAACCTGAAGAATTAGAAATTGAATATTTTGAACATTCTAAAGAAATTAATAAGCTAAAACAGCTTGTTGTTGAGAAAGGCAACCCAGAACTAATAAATGATAGTCCTGAAACAGCTCCTTCAAAACGAATAATAAAACTTATTCCAGAATATGAATGTAATAAAGTGAGTGTTGGAGCTTCAATAGTAGGACTAATTGGGATTGATTTTCTTAAAGGAGCATGTAAGCATTTTAATGATTGGATCACCAAATTAGAGAATTTGTAAAAGATAAATTATTAAAAACAACGAAACGCCAACACGCGCTATAGTTAATTGCCGTTGCAGTGCCGGTTTTAAGGTTTTAACTCTTATTAATGTTCGATGTAACTTGAATGGAAAGTGCTTCGAAATCGGCAACTAACCATAGCGCCACCGTTGGCAGTTATTAGATAGAATTAACCGACAGTATTCTAAAAGAATGAAACATGATTGAAATTATTGTATTAGTATCAGTAATTATTTGGTTTTCAAAAATAGCAAAATCGAAAGGACTCAATGGAAAAAAATGGGGATTTATAGCAGGACTTAGTTACTTATTCCCAATGGCAATTTTTTCATTACTAATATTTCCGACCATTTCATTTGGGTGGATTAATGAAACCAATAGCTTTGTTTTTAAAATAATAAATATATTGGTAAATATTGGATTAGGTGTTCTTGGTTTATTAATTGCAAAACAATTCCTTATTAATAATAACAATCCAAATTTTAAAAAACAAAAGACCCTGATTATCGTTTCAATTTTTGCCTTAATTATTCTTATTAGTGGTTTAGCGACTTATTCTTTTAAATATAAATTAAATAATTCCGCAAAATCAGTTGATTTAGGAAACTTAAGTGGTGTAAAAAAACTCAACGAAGGTAACTATAAAGGAGCAATAGAAGATTTTACTATTTATTTAAAGAAATATCCAGATAATTCTATAGCTTATTTTAATAGGGGAACAGCTTATGGACAATCTAGAAAATTCGATAGTGCAATAATAGATTTGAAATTAGCACTTAGATTTAATAATTACACCGACGATGGAACAGCCTACTCAAAGACTTTGCAATTTCTGACAGAATGTTATCAAATGTCAAATATGATTGATAGTAGTTTAGTTTATTGTCAGAAGTCAATTGAAATAATGCCTAGTAATATCGACATGAGATATGCTATGTTATATCTTTTGATTACTAAAGGAGATACCGCAGGAATGTGTAAAAGACTTGATGACTATTCTAATCTTATATACGAAAAAGGTGTAAAAGACAGATTTAAAAGTTTTTATGATATTTGTATGGAATAACAACTGCCAACCCGCGGTAAACATAATAAGGGCAAAAGTGCTATATTTGAACTATGAATAAGAAAGAAACGATATGCGGAAATTGTAGTGCGTTGCTCCGAATCCCTTACTATGCCTACCGCCAACCGTTGGTGGCAAGGCAAAAAAACACGCACTTGACAGAGAATTACTAAATTGACATTTATATATGAAGACAGTTTTTATTGTAGTAGGAATAATAGTAGTTATAGTTGCAATTTTTGCAGTTTACAGATTATTTACAGTTAAAAAGCAAAATAAAAAACTTATTAATGAGCGCTTTGAAAGAGTTAAACCGCTTTCAGACAAACTTGAAAGTGGACAAGACCTGACCCAGACAGATATTCTGCCGTTTGCAAAAAATATAAAAACAAGGCAACTTACTTTTCAATTATTAAATGATCATAACAAGACAGATTTGTTTCCAAAAGAATTTTATAGCATTGAAAAAGCTGCTGAAAGCTATCTTGTAAACTGGCTTGAATTTCCGACTGAACTTGATGCGTGTCCAGACGAAATTGAACATATAAAACGCGTAACATTTGATTTTGACGGAAATAACAATTTTGTTCATTATGAGGTTTTTAAATATCGCGTAAATGAACCGCATTGGGCAGCTAAAGATGGTTGGATTTTAGGAGTTGTTGGGCCTTATTTTGATGATAGTAAACCTTACGATTTTCCACAAGCGACATTTAGTAGGGTAAGTAGCACTGTTGACAAAGTATCACCAGATGAAGAAGCAAAATGGGTGCATGAAAACATTTCAATGAGACGATAAAAAATGCCCAGCCACCAACACAGTATATACTCCATAGGGGTTTCAGAGGTATGCCAGGCGCATCGCTCGCTTGCAAGGTTCTTATCGGTGGATAGGGAAGCGTCCACGAAATCCCCTACGTAGCATATACTCAACGTTGCCAGCAAGCTTAAAAGACACTGCACATGAAAAGTCATGAATCGATAAAAAATACTGCGATTGCTTCGATTAAAAGACATTCGATTGACATAAATCAGTGGGATAATACAAAAATTATTCTTTCTGATTATTTACAATTTATTGATAGATTGGATAATGAACTTCCCATTACTGAATTTATTTTAAATAATAGCAACTGGACAATTATAACAACAAAAAGGATTGTCGGACAGATTGATGGGAAGCAAAATCAGATTGAATTTATCGACCTTGATGATGTTATTTATGGTGATTACAAGAATATAAAAATAAAAACTACGATTTTTAGGACAATAGACATACAAGGTGATAGTTTGGATTTTCTAATGGAAACAGGTAAACCTTCAATAGCATTTATTTATTCGATTAATCCAATACTTAGATTATATCGTAATGTGCCAGAACCAAATATGATTGATAGGGACGATGATTTTATTGCAATTCTCACTTATAAATCAACAGAGCATGGAGGAAGAAAAACACCAGCTCATTCAGGTTATCGCCCACAAGTAAAATTTGATTTTGATGAAATGCAGACATCAGGACAACAAACATTTATAGACAAGGATGTCGTTTATCCTGGAGATACTGTTGAAGCAAGCATTAAAATTTTATCGGTTGACCATTTTACAAATAGTTTGACTGAAGGAATGGACTTCGAATTTAGAGAAGGCAATAAAATTATTGGAACAGGTATGATTAAAAAGATATTAAATGATAAATTAAAAAAAGCCAGCTGGCAACATCGTGTATAAAACATTTGGCAGTCAGTGGTTTATCAAGCATTTCAGCTCGTATCAAAAGTAGTTGTAATTTGATAAGAAAGTGCTTCGTAATGCCAAACGTTTCATACACGCAGCCGTTATCTGTAATTAAAACAAAAAAATATGATAGTTTTTGTTTCATATTCTCAAAAAGACAGATATTTTGTTAGGACATTATTAAATGACCTTCAAAATCAAAACATTGAAGTCTGGCAAGATGAAAAAAGTATTAATATAGGAGATTCCATCACAGATGAGATTCCGAAAGGAATTGAAAAAGCAGATTACTTTTTAATAGTTATAAGTTCAAATTCCATTAATTCAAAATGGGTTAATACCGAATTATCAGTTGCATCCTTTCTACAAAGAAAACTTAAACCCTCTAATTTTATTATTCCCATCTTACTAGAAAAATGCGAAATCCCTGAATTGTTAATTTCTATAAAATACGTGGATTTTACTCAAGATCACAATAGTGGACTGAAGAAATTGCTTAAAACTGTGAACTTGATAAAAAGGGATCAAGACAATCTCGAAGTTATTGGAAAACCTGTTATGGACACAGACATTTTAAGAAACATCTTTTCATTTAATAAAGAAATCAGTTGTACAAATGATATCAATAAGTTACTGGAAACACTAAAAATAAATGGTTGTTTAAGAGAGGGATATTTTAAGTTGGTTTCAGGTAAAGTCAGTAAGTACTACATAATGCCAATAAACTTATACAATAATGAAGAGTCAAGCAAATATTTTACTAACCTACTAATTACATACATAAATAAGCTTAACATTAATTTTGACACAATTATCTGCCCATCATTAACTAATGGAGTTATTATTGCTTATCATTTATTTAATTCATCAAAAGACAAAATATACAATCCTTTGGATATTTCTTCAAATAAAAGGTCTATTACTTTAAGAAAAGTGGATTTGGTTAAACTTAAAAATTCAAAATGCCTATTTGTTGATGATGTTATAACTAGTGGGGATAGTATTAGAACAGTGACTAAAATATTTAGTAATTATGATTTAAATATTTCCTCGGTAATTACTCTCTTCCACCGAAATAAACAAAACTATAATAAACTAAAAAATGAACTGGATAGTCAAAATATTCAATTAATAAGCCCAATATTTGTAGACTTGGATAATTATACATTTGATGAAAAAAATTTATTAAATGTCGATGAAATTAACTAAACTACAGCTAACAATGCATATACTTTTTGGCGGCTTTCTGTATGAATATGAACATTTTAGTTCCAAATATAAATCGGTGTGGGCAGAAATATTTGTCTTTTGAAGTCTGCCACAAAGCAAATGCTCCCCTTTGTGCGTAATTAAACAAAATAGAAACCATACAATGAATTTGAAAGACGAATCCATGGAGTTAGAAAAACTTTTTAATCAAACTCAAAAAAAGTTAGGAGAAAGGATATCTCAGATTTTGATGAGTATTGATGGAAAAGAAAAGAGATTGCAAGGTCTAAGGAATATGAAAACAACTCCGTCAATTCAAAGTTTGCAAACTGTATATGAAATAGGACTTAAACGTGAAGATTACGAAACTTGTGAAGCTGTGAAAGAATACTGTATTGAAAAAGGACTTAAGTTACAATAATATGAGTACGTACATAACAGCACTGGAAGAATACAATCATGAAGATGAAAACGGTAAAAGTCGACTTATTTATGCCTATTTCGGACTTGCTATATATTTTAGTCAAGTATTAGAAGAGACTTTCTCTATACTGCTTTGGACTGATAAAATTTTCAAGAAGAAAGTAAAAACAAATAGAGAGGTGAATGAAATAATTGACGTGATTGAAAACTCAAAAAAGACGATGGGTGTTTTTATTAATGAGGTAAAGCAATCGTATTCTCTAACTGAAAATTTAGCCACAGACTTAAAATCAATTCTTGATAAACGAAACTATATTGTTCACAAATACTTTAAGATTGAAATACAAAAAACCTTTACTGATTTCGGAAAAAAAGAAATGCTAAAATATTTTGGTGATTTCATTGATGAAGTTAAAAGAATTGATTCTGAATTGAATAGTTATTACTCAAAATACACAAATAAAATGGGGTTAACTGAACAGAGAATTGAAGAAATCATGACTGAAATGAAAAAAGAAGAATTAGATAGAATCAATAACTACAGCTAACATCGCATATACCCAATGGCTGGTCTACTGCACTTTGCAAGGCTTTTCGCCCGCTCAAACTTATCCACGGTTTGACAGTTGAATCGCTCGCAATCAGCCACTGGGAATATGCGTAACGTT
>Ga0208373_1000956_pt1 | contig 42646 bp, 42 predicted proteins | sample RifOxyC2_FD_184036 | JGI IMG/M metagenome (GOLD analysis project Ga0208373, IMG submission 184036) | Soil microbial communities from Rifle, Colorado - Rifle Oxygen_injection C2 (SPAdes) | ecosystem: Environmental > Terrestrial > Deep subsurface > Rock core/Sediment | place: Rifle, Colorado...
ATCCTCCAGGAGCGGGGCCTGGCTGAACTGCCCCCGGTCTTCTGGGCGGCCACCAGCGCCTTCCTGCTTTCCGAAATCGCCTGCCTGTTCGAATATAAGACCTATTTTTTCATCCAGCGCGTCCTGGGCTGGATTTTCGCGTTCGACGCAATCCTGATTTCACTGCTGATTTATCTGCTCGGGGTCAAGTCCAACCAGCTCTTCATCGGCTATTTTGCGGTCATTGCTATCGCGGCCATATCCAAGAGCGTCCGGGCCTCGTTTGTCATCACCTTCCTGGTCAGCGCCTTTTATCTGTTCGCCTCTATCCACGCCGGCAGTTTCGGCTGGCTGGAATTCCTGACCCGGACCCTGTTCTTCTTCGGCGTGGCTATCTTCGCCAGCTACCTGTCCGAGGAGGCGGCTGCCCAGCAGAAAGAAAAAAACCGGGCCGAGAAAATCCGGGGCAGTTCGGAACAGAAGTATGTCGACCTGCTGGCCAATCCGCTGGTCGGGATTTACCAGTCCACGCTGACGGGCGAGTTTATTTATGTCAATCAGGCCCTGGCTGATATGCTGGAATACGGCTCGCGCGAGGAATTGAAACAAGTCCGGGTCATTGATACCTATAAAAACCCGGCCAACCGAACGGACTTTATCAAACACCTGACCAAGGATGGCTTGGTCAGCAGTTTTGAGAACGAGTTAAAAACCAAGACCGGCCAAATCAGGCACGTCCTGACCAGCGGCATATTCAACGGCGATGTCATCTCCGGCGTGATTATGGACATCACCAAACGCAAGCAGATGGAGCAGGCGCTCCGGGAGAACGAGGAAAAATACCGGACCATCGTTGATAATACCGAGAACCTGATAACCTGGGTGGATAGGGACGGGAAATTCCTGTTCGTCAATCCGACCGGACAGCGTATTTTAGGACTGAAACCCAATAATTGCATCGGTAAAAGCTCCTTTGATTTCGTCCATCCGGATGATAAGCCGGCCACTATGGACGCCTTCCGGAAATGGCTGGACTCCAAGGAAGACGCGGCATATTTTGAGAACCGCCAGATGAGCGTGACCGGGGTTATCACCCAGATGTCCTGGATAGTCAAGGCGTTCCGGGACGAGAAAAATAATGTCATCGGATTCCTGAACGTGGCGCACGACATCACCCGGCGCAAGAAGGCGGCTGAGGCATTGGCGGTTTCAGAACTGCGCTACCGCCGGCTGTTTGAGGCAGCCAAGGACGGCATCCTTATCCTGGACTTCGAGACCGGGCAGATTGTGGACGCGAATAAATTCCTGATAGATTTGCTCGGGTTTTCACTCGATCAATTACTGGGTAAGGAGTTATGGGAGGTCGGATTTTTCAAGGATATCATCGCCAACAGGGAGAATTTTGAGGAATTGCAGAGCCAGAAATACATCCGTTATGAAAACCTGCCCTTGGAAACCGCCCAAGGCAAACAGATAAACGTCGAGTTCGTCAGCAATGTCTATGACGTGGACCATACCAGGGTGATTCAATGCAATATCCGTGACATCACCGAACGCCGTCAGGCCGAGGAAGCATTGCGGGCCAGCGAGGAGAAATACCGCGATTTGTTTGAGAACGCCAATGATATTATCCAGATTGTCAGTCCGGACGGCGTAATTGTGTTTGCCAATAACACCTGGCGGAAAGTACTGGGGTATGAGCAAGAATCTGACGGCAAGATTAAGCTGTTTGATATTGTTCATCCGGACAGCCGGGCGCATTGCCAGGAATTATTCCGGCGCCTGTTAGCCGGAGATGACGTTGGCCGGTTTGAAACCAAGTTCATTTCCCGGAACAACCGGACGATTCTGGTGGAAGGCGATTGCAGCTGCCGTTTCGAGAATGGCCAGCCGGTGGATATCCGCGGCATATTCCGGGATATCACCGAGCGGAAGCGTTCGGAAGAAACGATAAAGAACCTGTCTAAATTACCCGAGGAAAACCCCAGTCCGATTATGCGAATTGATTATAAGGGGGTTCTGCTCTATGTGAATAAGGCCGGGATGGACGCACTGCCGGCCGAAGATTACCGGGCGGGCCGGCCCCTGCCTGATGAATGGCGAGACAAGATTAAGACGGCAATAGATTCAAAGGTAAAAGTGGAATATGAAACTGAAATATCCGGCCGGGTCTTTTCTTTCCTATTAATGCCGATTCCGGAACAGGGTTATATCAATATTTACGGCCGGGACATCACCGAGCGCAAGCAGGCGGAAGTTAAATTACGCGAGAGTCAAGAATTTGCCAATCGAATAATTGGGAGCAGTCACGATTGTATCAAAGTCCTGGATTTGGAAGGGCATTTATTGTCGATAAGTGAAGGCGGACAAAAACTGCTGGAGATTGATGACATAACGCTTTATTTAAATATGTCGTGGATTGATTTTTGGAAAGGTAATGATAATGAGCTTGCGCTGGCCGCTATTTCAAAAGCAAAGAAAGGCGATACGGGAATTTTTACCGGATATTGCGCCACAGCGAAAGGCACACCAAAATGGTGGGAAATTATTGTCACGCCAATCAAAGACGGACAAGGCAATATTATCCGCTTGTTGGCCGTCTCGCGCGACATTACCGAACGCAAGCAGTCCGAGGAAGCTTTGAAGGCCAGCGAGGCGAGGTTCAGGACCTTCTTTGATAACGCGCCCATCGGCATGGCCGTCCTGGATATGGCCGGCAAATATGTCCGGGTCAATGAGTCATTCTGCGCTATCCTGGGCTATACGCCTGAGGAGTTTTATAAAAACGGCTACGCCAAGATGACCCATCCGGATGATATGGCCGTCAGCCAGGAGACGATTGGCCTGCTGAAAAGCAATAAAATCATCAGCCGCAATTTTAACAAGCGCTATTACCACAAGAACGGCGCGCTGGTCTGGGCCGAGGTGAATACCTCGATGCTGCGCGACCAAGCCGGGCAGCCCCTTTATTTCATCGTCCAGATTAAGGATATCACAAACAGCATCAAGGCCGAAGAATCGCTCAGGATGCATTCTGAATTGCTGGACAATTCGACTGATTCTATTTTCCTGCACGATGACCAGGGCCGGTTTACCTACGCCAACAAGGCCGCCTATCAGACCCGGGGTTATACCAAGAAAGAGTTTATGAGTATGACCCTGGCTGACCTGGATACGCCGGAATACGCCAAGCTGATTCCATTCCGGATGAGCCAGATAAAGCAAAACGGCCGGGTCAGGTTTGAGGCGGCCCATCGCCGCAAGGACGGCTCGATTATGCCGATTGAGGTCCACACCTCCACCATTAAATTGGGCGATAAGCAATATTTCCTGGCCGTATTGCGCGATACCAGCGAACAAAAAGAAAACCAGGAACAGGTCCGGCGAGTTTCCGATACCCAGGCGGCTATCAATACCCTGCTAAATCTTTCGCTTCAGAATATTCCGGTGGACCGGATTTTGAACGAGACCCTGGATATCATTCTGTCCGTGCCCTGGCTGTCCTTTGAATCCCGGGGCTGTATCTTCTTGATGAATGAGCAGACCAAAAAATTAGAGATGAAGATGCAACGGGGCCTGGACCCGATAATCCAGCAGACCTGCGCCAGTCTGGAATTAGGCCGATGCCTGTGCGGTAAGGCGGCGAAAGAGCGAACGACCCAATTCGCCCGAAGCGTGGATAATAGCCACGAGATAACTTACCAGGGAATAATTCCGCATGGGCATTACTGCGTGCCCATCCATACCCGGGACCAGACCCTGGGCGTCATCAATATCTATCTTAAACCGAATCATTCCTACAGCCAGAAGGAAGTGGATTTCCTGGAGACGATATCCAAGACCCTAGCCGGGATTATCAACCGCCATGAGGTGGTCCGGGAAAAAGACCTTATCCAGACGCAGTTGTTGCAGGCCCAGAAGATGGAGGCGGTCGGCACGCTGGCCGGCGGCATCGCCCACGATTTTAATAACATCCTGGCGGCCGTCCGGGGTTATGCCGAAATATCCCTGATGGATACGGATAAAACCAATCCGCTTTATGAAAATCTTAAACACGTGGTCGCCGCCTCAGACCGGGGCAAGAACCTGACCAACCAATTGCTGCTTTTCAGCCGGAAACAGGGCATGAATCCCAAGACCTGCGACCTGAATGAATTAATCAATAACCTGCTCCTGATGCTCAACAGGTTAATCGGCGAGAATTTCCATATTGAGACCAAACTGAGCGCGAATCTCTGGCGCATCAAGGCGGATTTGGGCAACCTGGAGCAGGTGATTATGAACCTGGCGCTGAATGCCCGGGATGCCATGCCCAAAGGCGGCCGGATAATCATCAAGACCGAGAATATCGCCGTGGATAAGGAATACTGCGAGGTTAATATCGAAGCCCGGCCGGGTAATTTCGTCTGCCTGTCCGTAACGGATACCGGCACCGGGATGACCAAGGAGGTGCGGGCTCATATCTTTGAGCCGTTCTTTACCACCAAGGAACAGGGTAAGGGCACCGGCTTGGGACTGTCCGTGGTCTATGGCATCATCAAACAACATCGGGGCTGGATAAATGTTTATTCCGAACCAGGCCAAGGCTCGGTTTTTAAGATATATCTGCCGGCCTCGGATGAAACGGCTCATTCGAAACCCGAGACCAGAATCATCTCGCCGGCTGATTATAAAGGGCACCAGGAACGGATTCTGGTGCTGGAAGACGATATGGATATCCAAAAATTAGTTGTCAGCGTCCTGACCCGGATGAATTATCAGGTTTTTCCGGCATCCAGCCTGGCCCAGGCCCGGCAGGTATTTGACCGGGAAAAAGGGAACTTCCATATGATTTTAAGCGATATGACCCTGCCGGACGGCAATGGGCTGGAGCTGTGCGATGAATTGACGGCTAAGAATAAGAATATCAAGGTCCTGCTCAACAGCGGCTATCCCAGCCGCGAGGAAAACCGGGATATCATCCGCCAGCGCGGACTGCCGTTTCTGGCCAAGCCCTATAACCTGACCCTGCTCTTCAAGATGGTCCGGGAGGTGCTGGAAGGCCGGGCGGGAGATTCATTATAAAAGGGCTTGCCGGGTCCGGCCCCGATATTTATCTTGACCCGACGGATAAATAATGATATTGAAACATGGTAACCTATGGCCCGCGGATAAATCACTATTGTGGTGATGCGCCGGGCCTGCCTGCCGGTAGGCAGGCGATAAGAAAGCAGATTTATGAGCACACTGGAAAAAATCATGGTGGTGGACGATGAAATGGTCATGCGCGACCTGCTTTACACGGTCCTGACCAAGCAGGGATATCAGGTGGTGACCGCGCCCAACGGCCGGGCCGGACTGGATATGCTGGCCAAGGAAAAGCCCAGCCTGGTAATATTAGACCTGATCATGCCGGGCATGAACGGGCTGGAGACCTTTGTCCAGATGCGCCGGATTGACCCGAAAATCGAGGCCATTATCCTGACCGGCGCCAATGTGGACGACCTGGAAACCCAGGCCCGCCAACTGGGCATCTCGGATATCCTGCGAAAAGGCGTGGGCGTGGAGCTGTTCCTTAAATCCATCAACTATGTCATGGACAAACGCAAGAGCAAGCAAACCGGGCCGGAGTCCAAATCAAAAGGCGATATCCTGGTGGTGGACGACGACTCGGAAATCAGGTTCATGCTGGAAAAATTCTTCACCCGCCAGGGCTATCAGGTCACGACCGCCAGCACCGGCGAAGAAGCCCTGGATAAACTTAACAAATACTCGACGACTAATGTAAAAAAATCACAGGCCGGCCAGACGCCGTCAATTGTCCTGCTGGACATCAAACTGGGCGGCATGGACGGATTAGTGGTCCTGAAGAAGATAAAAGAACTGAACCCGAAAATCAGCGTGCTCATGATTAGCGGCATGAATGACACGCAAACCACCCGGCAGGCCATGCAATTAGGCGCCTATGATTACATCATGAAGCCCTTTAACATGGAATACCTGGATATGGTCGTCATGACCAAACTACTCCTGGCCGATTAGAAGCCGGGCTAAACCAGTGTTGGGATTAAGCCATGAGTAATTCACTGATAGATGAAAACGACATCCTGGCCAAGGTCTTCAACGCCAGCCCGTTCATTACGCTGATAGTTGATTCAGAACGGCGTATCCTGTTCTTCAACAAAGAAGCCGAGCGGCTGATCGGTCCGAACCCGGAGCGGGCCTACGGCATGACCGGCGGCGCGGCCATGAACTGCATTCACTCGATTATGGGCGCGGACCGGAAATGCGGACAGGCCGAGCAATGCCAGACCTGCGCCCTGAAAGCCATCGTCCTGGCGGCCACCCGGGGAATCAGCACCGCCAAGCAGAAGATAAAAGTAGATTTGATGTCCGGGGACTACCCCAAGGAATTCTTCGCCCTGATTACGGCTACCCCGCTTGAATACAAAAATCAGAAACTGGTGCTGGTCTTTCTCCAGAACATCAATGAACTGGTCCAGTTAACAAAACTAATTCCGATTTGCGCCAATTGCAAGCAGATCCGCAATGACCAGCAAATCTGGGAAGGCGTCGAGCAGTATTTCAAGGAACATACGGACGCTGATTTCTCGCACTCAATTTGCCCGGCCTGCCAGAAGAAACTCTATCCGGAATATATTTAGGATTAATAAATCATCGGGAATTCCGGGTGCCGTATATAAATATTTCTTGCTTGACTTTTACCGAACCGGAGTATATAATAACTAACATGACCCAGAAACAAAACATACGAATTATCCTGGTCTTCGGGCTGTTTTTCATATCACTGGGCGGCTGGCTGCTACACCTGCGCATCCACGCGCCGTCCGCTCATTCGGTTAATTATATCCCGTTTTTTATCGGACTGATTAATATCGCCGTCATCCCCTGGCTGTTTTTGGCCCGGCGGCTGATACACTGGGCCTATATCCTGAACGGCATGAGCGTTTTAATCGGCATCATCCTGATGGCGGATTTCTCGCTGGATAAACTGCCGCCTGATTTTACGCTGTCCACGCTGGCCCTGGGCACGACCCTGGCCGATATCCTGGTCTTAGCCGGCAAATTCATGTTCGGCAAAGCCCTGTTTGATTTGGAGTTCAGCCAGATGGACAAGGACCTGCCGGTCCGGTTCAAATTCTCGCGCTATCCCAACCTGGGCTGGTGGCTGGTGCATTTAGCGGCCATGGCCGCGGTCTACGCCATCGGCTCTGAGGTATTATAGAAATAATATGGAAAAGTTTAAAATCGGCACTGTCGGCTGGGCGCTTCTGCATATAATCGCGATTGGCTTGACATTATTAGCCGGTCATTATATAAAGTTTTAATAACAAATGAAACCCCTCCGTGGCGCTGTTGGCGCCAGTGCGGGATAAGACCCGGTAACGGCCTTCCGCCCTTTCGGGTCGGAATTCCTAACTGGCTCTAAAAAAAGGAGTTTTATGAAAAAGATATTAATCAGCGGAATAGTCCTGACCGGCCTATTCATCAGCTGGGGCTGTGAAAAGGCGCCCGAGCCGCCTAAGGCAACTGAAGCTCCCAAGATAATCGAAGCGCCTAAGGCAACTGAAACAACCGAAGCACCCAAGGCGCCTGAAGCTCCCAAGGTGGAAACGCCGGCGCCGACCGGGACGGTCAAGCCGCCGGTACTGAACCATACCATCACCGATGCCGAGGTCGGGCAAAAAGTAAAATGCCCGGTCATGGGCACGGAGCTAACAGTTACCAAAGAGACCCTGTCCGCCGAATACAATGGCAAGGTCTATTATTTCTGCTGCGGCGGATGCCCGGATGAATTCAAGGCCGACCCGGATAAGTTCGCTAAATAAATCATGAGAAACAAAAAACCTAATGTTTCGGTTATCAAGTGGCTGGGGCTGGCGATAGCCGCTGAAAAAGCGACCCTAAACAATTACCTTAAGTATGCGCGCCAGACTAAAGATAAAACCGGCCAGGATATGTTCACTAAACTAGCCGGCGACGAGTTCCAGCATATGACCATACTGGAAAAACAAATGGAACTACTCCGGGACGGGCAGGCCTGGCAGTCCGTCAAGATACCGCCTTCACCCATAGAGCAAATCAGCCCGTGGGACGATAAAACCACCTCCGCGGCCCAGGCCAACGAATCAGAGGTATTGGAATTGGCGCTGAAGGCGGAAAAACAGGCCGGCGATTTTTACCTGGCCCAATCAAAGAAGTTGTCCAGCGCGCCGGCCTGCGCACTGCTGCGCCGACTGGCCGAGATGGAAAACGCCCATTACCAGATACTCCAGGCCGAGCTGGACAGCATCAACAAAACCGGCTTTTGGATGGGATTTCAGGAGATATCCATGGAGGTGGAATAAAATCCATTCCTTCTTGACTTAAGTCAGGCGCACTCCTGAAAATATCTTATACTAAAAAAATATTCCGCTGATTTATCGCCGGTTATTTAAATATTTTAGTTGACCCAAGACACCAAATAAGCTAAAGAAGCTCCTATGTCCAAGTGGAAATGCAAGGTTTGCGATTACAGCTACGCCCCGAATGGGGCCAAACGAAAATCAATAAGCTCATTAAACAGGAACACATTATTATCCTGACGGCATTATTAAAAGAAGTATCTTAAGCCCTTTTAATATAAAATGGAAAACAACAAGTTGGAAGACGGGCTGTTCAGGGAAAGCGGGCTTAAACTCATCGGTAAAGCCCCTTGGGGCACCCATTTCTGCCAGTTCTACCAAACCAAACAAGACCTGATAGACATCCTGGTGCCCTATTTCAAGGCCGGGCTGAAGAATAACGAGTTCTGCATGTGGATAACCTCCGAGCCGCTGGGAGCCGATGAGGCCAAAAAGGCTCTAGCCAAGGAGGTCAAAAACCTGGATGATTACATCAAAAAAGGCCAGATAGAAATCCTGGATTACCGGCAGTGGTATGTCAAATCCGGCGGTTTTAATGCCGAGGCCGTCCTGGCCGGCTGGGCAACCAAGGAAACCAACGCCTTAAAAAAGGGATTCGCCGGCCTGCGCCTGACCGGCAACACTTTTTGGCTGGAGAAAAAGGACTGGAAGGCCTTCACCGATTACGAAGAGGCCGTCAACAACGTCATCGGACAGCGCCGGATGATGGCCGTCTGCACCTATTCGCTGGACAAATGCAATGCCCTGGAGATTATTGACGTCATCTCCAACCACCAGTTCGCCCTGATTAACCGCTCCGGCAAATGGGAAATTATTGAGAGTTCCGATTACCGGCAGGCCAAAGAGGCGCTTAAGGAAAGCGAGGCAAAATACCGTTCGCTGTTTAACAATATGATGGACGGGTTTACCTATAATCAAATAATATTAGACAAGAACTGCCAGCCGGCGGATTTTGTCTTGCTTGACGCAAATGACGCCTTTGATAAACTCACCGGGATGAAGAAGGAAAATATAATCGGAAAGAGATTTACCGAAGTATTTCCGGGCATAGAAAAAGACCCGGCCAATTTGATAGGCATATTCGGCAAGGTCGCCCTGACCGGTAAGAATGTCAGGTTTGAGCACTATCTCCGGCCCCTGAATAAATGGTATTTGTTTTCCGCCTACAGCCCGGAAAAGGGCTATTTTGTGGCGGTGTTTGAGGACATCACCGAGCGCAAGCAGGCCGAGGAGGATATTAAGAAACTTTCCAAATTCCCGTCCGAAAACCCTAACCCGATAATGCGGATTGCGCCGGACGGGACGCTTTTGTATGCCAATAAATCCAGCGCGCCGTTACTGCATCAGTGGAAATGGCAGGCGGGCAAACCCGTCTCAGACGAGTGGCGCAAACTGGTTGCCGCCACCCTGAAGGCCGGCATAAAACGGGAGATTGAAGCCGCCGTCAATAACCGCTTCCTTTCATTCATCCTGGCGCCCGTTGCCTACGAGGGCTATGTCAATGTCTATGGCCGCGACATCACCGAACGCAAGCAGGCCGAGGAGACGCTTAAAGAGCGGGAAAAATGGCTCAGCAAGACCCAGGAAATCGCCCATCTGGGCACCTGGGAACTTGACCTGGTGAACAACCGGCTTTATTGGTCGGACGAGGTCTACCGCATCTTCGGCCTGAAGCCCCAGGAATTTGCCGCCACCTACGAGGCGTTTCTGGAGCACGTGCATCCGGACGACCGGACCGCGGTTAATGACGCCTATTCCAACTCCCTGAGCCAGGGAAAGAATTCCTACGAGATAGAACACCGGATTGTCCGGAAGTCAAGCAATGAGGTCCGCATCGTCCACGAGAAATGCGAGCATATCCGCGCTGAAAACAACCGGGTCATCTATTCAATCGGAATGGTCCACGACGTCACCGAGCGCCGGCGGGCGGATGACGAGATTAAAGAGTCGGAGCGGAAACTCCGGACCATATTCGATTCTATGCCCTGCGTGGTGATGATACTGGACGAGGAGCGCCGGGTCAGGGCCATCAATAATGCCGCCGAGCAGGTTCTGGGCATCCCGTCCTCCAAAATCATCAACCAACGCTGGGGCGACGCCCTGCGGTGCATCCACGCCGAAGAAACGTCCCAGGGCTGCGGGCTTTCCGAGAGTTGCAGCGGCTGCCAGGTCCGGAATACGGCCCTGACGGCCCTGGCGGAAACGAAGATGCAGCGGGTCAAGACGAACTTTGAATTCCACGTAGACGGCGAAATCCAAAAACGGCTGTTCTCCATCAGCGCCTCGCCCATTGACTACGAGCAGAAGAAAATGGCCGTGATTATCGTGGAGGATATCACCGAACTGGCCTATCTGCGCCAGCGGCTCAAGGCCGAACACTCCTTTGCCGGCATCGTGGGCAAAGACGAGAAAATGCTGGAACTATACGACGCCATCCGGGAACTGGCCGACTCCAATGCCCCGGTCCTAATTCAGGGCGAAAGCGGCACCGGCAAGGAATTGGTCGCCTCGGCCATCCATAACGAAGGCCCGCGCCGGCACAAGCAGTTCGTGCCGGTCAATTGCGGCGCACTGCCGGACGGCCTGCTGGAAAGCGAATTATTCGGCCATTGCCGAGGCGCGTTCACCGGCGCTATCAGAGACAAAAAAGGCCGGTTCGAACTGGCCGATGGCGGCACGATTTTCCTGGACGAGGTGGGCGACCTCAGTCCGGCTATGCAGGTGAAATTACTCCGAGTCCTCCAGGGCGGCTCCTTTGAGCCGGTCGGCTCGGAAAAGACGCTCAAGGTGGATACCAGAGTCATCAGCGCCACCAATAAAGACCTGCACAAGGAAATCAAAGACGGACGCTTCCGGGAAGACCTGTTCTACCGGCTGTGCGTGGTGCCAATTACTATGCCACCCCTGCGGGAAAGAGTCAATGACATTCCTCTCTTGGCCGAGACCTTCATGGAATGGTCGGCCCGGGAATACCAAAAGGAAAAGGTATCCCTGTCTCCGGAGGTTCTGGATATCCTGATGGGCTATCACTGGCCCGGTAATGTCAGGGAACTGCAGAACGCCCTGCAATTCGCGCTGGTCAAGTGCCGGGGCAATGCGATTAAGCCGGAGAACCTGCCGGCGAGCATATCTCCGGATACTAAACGCCCGCTCCAGAAAAGGCAACGTAAAGGGAAACTGGACTCCCGGTCTGTGGAAGATGCCCTGAAAAAGACCGATGGCAATAAATTGGAGGCCGCTAAACTCCTGGGCGTGGGCCGGGCCACCATCCACCGCTTCCTGGCTGAAAAGTAAGGATTATCCATTACAAACCGAAGGACTGCCCATCCGTAAACCCAGACCAAAACATTGCCCGCGGAGCCGAGGCGAAGTCCCGCACTTATGCGGGGCGAAACGGCAGCCCTTCGGAATGCTCAGGGTAAACTGCGTCCCGCCCTAGCGGGAAAGTAGCAACGCACCCCGGGAGGGAGTAATTCTTGCCTTAATAAAAGCAAAATGGCCCTCCCCGCCCTATCCCACGATAAAAATCGTGGGATTGGTCGGCTCAGCATGGCGCCACAGGCGCCAGCGCAACGGGTACAAGCATTCGGGAGCACACGGGAAATTGGACAACAGGATTCAACGGATTAATCCGATTAATCAGCTAAATCCAGTCCCTACGGACGGTGGGTAGCCACCGTTGTAAAAATATATAAGGGTGTCCCCGGATTCCCATGTTTCAGGCGGTTTTTTGACAGACCGTATTTCTTTGTGAAGCGATACGATTTGGGTTGCTAACTTTTGGCATTCCTTATATACTGTATGTTTTAGTAAGTTGACAAGCGGGGTCGTTTGTTTTGATGAGCAATGCCGCCTGTTGGTTAATAAAATGCCTCTTCTTTTTCAATCAAATACCGTCCCTTATATACTGTATGTTTTAGTAAGTTGTCAAGCGGCGCTGGCTGTCTTGATTAGAAATGCCGCCTGTTCGTAGTAAAAGTGGCGCTTCGTTTGGTTATTCGGGTGAGCGGAAGAGCCGAGGGGGGTGGGGTATCCCCCCCTGGCTGATGTAACTTGTTATTTTATAATGTGTTCGGACAACAGATTTAGCCGATTTTGATGTTTCCAGCGATAGTTTTACCATAGGCGGTCAGGTAAAATATAAGTGTTCAACGTCAAGGCATTTGAGACTAAGAAACAAGGGGAACTAAGGCGAATTGGACGAATAATACAATACTTATTCGTGGAATTCGTATAATTCACTTCGTGGTCACGCTTCGCTTAGTGGGTGCTATTCGTGTTCGCTTTCGCCCGCCGAGGCGAGGTCTCGCCCAGAGGGCGGACGGTCTCTGCGGAGTTCCTCTTTTTACGAATTATCTGTCTCATTTACCATATTGTCTCATTCACCTTAAACGATACATCTCATATGTAATTATAACTGATTATTATTACCATAACTTAATATATTGCATAACAATAGGTAAAACAATCGCCTTTTTAATTGTCTCTTGCGCTTAAATTAACCGCAGATAATGTCTCATTTATATCCACCGTTGTAAGACACGTAAAAAGATATCATTTATTTATGTCATTTCCTTAACATGTTACCTGTCAAGTAATTATAAATGTATCTTAAAATATTGTCCGCCAAAAGACAATTATGGCACGGTAATTGCACTATACGACTTTAGGTATTGTCGCCAGCCAGCAATGCCACTACTGGGCGGCTGAAGGGAATAGCGGCCGGTATTACTACCTGATTTGAATGCCGCTATTCCCGGTCTTTAATAATATTGTAAAATACCGGAGGATAAGGATGCCAGAGACTAATTCTAACCATCGGGACCATACGCGTTATCGCATTAAGGACGGCACGGTCCAATATAAGCCGGTCCATTTTTTAGGGCTGTTTAGCCGGCCCTCCAAGAGGCATCTTATTCTGGATATCTCGCAAGACGGGGTGCAATTTGTGACCCGGGAGGAATTCAAGAAAGAAGCGCTGTTGTCCCTGGACATATCGGCGCCGGCTTTGGATGACGGGATAATCCATACACAAGGCCGGGTGACCTGGGTGCGGAAAGCGCCGGGCCTGGAGGCCTACGGCGTGGGCGTTAAATTCGCCCGGATGGAACAACCGGAACTGGATAAACTAAAATTGCTGATTGACCGCAATAACCTGAATAAGACCAAGATTTCCGACAGCGTGCATCTGAAAATAAACGGTAATTTATGATGATTTTGTTGAAACCTTCGTCTTGTTGTCACCCTGAACCGATTCGCTCTTCGCCGAATCGCCCTGAGCAGAGCGAAGGGGTTCACGGTAAACTCCGTGAAGGGTCTCAAAAGTGTAATCGAGAGATTCTTCGCTACGCTCAGAATGACACGGTTGAAGGATTTGTTAACAATCTCATCTGAAAGGAGGAATTTATGCAGGATTCAAAAGTCCAGATAAGCCCGGACACCTGGGTGTATGTAGACGAGGACCGGGCTAAGCTAATCGTTGAAATAGACCTGCCCAAAGAGGGCTCAGACAGGCCGGCATCCGGGGAACCGGTAAGAATACCGGAGTTTCTTCGGCTGAGAAATAACGCCTGTTAAACAGGAGATAAATGTGTTCCAGATACCAGCCACCAAGATTATTAATGCCATCCGGCGGATGGGGCTAATAACAACCCTGGTCATGATAGTCGGACTGGGACTGACCCTTTTCTTTTTCTTCTGGCTACGCGCCGTGGAGTTCCGGCAATTGCAGGACGGACTGAACATCACCTCCCGGGACCGGATGCAGGGGGTCATTGATCGCATGGAGCAATGCAAGTCGAAGTTATTCAACTTCACCAACGCCTTCTACTACGCCCACAGCGATAATATATTAAAAGGCAATTTCGAGGGATTCTCGCAGACGGCCAACCTATTCCTAACCAGCCACCCGGATATTAAAAAAATAATGCTGGTCCCACGGGTGAACGAATCCCAGCGGTCCAGATTTGAGGCGTCGCTGCGCAACCGGGATAATTACCCGCTCCAGATTATCGAGGAGAACTCCAAGGGATTGTTAACCTACGCCGCCCAGCGCCCGGAATACTTCCCGATTCATTTAACAGAACCTTTCGGAGAAGGTTATGACTACGCAGGCTTTGACCTGTTTTCACAACCGGCCTATAAAGAGACCATCGACCGAGTGCGCACGAGCGGTGACATCCTCTGCACCGACCGCATCCCCCTATCCTTCGACTCCAAAGACCGGTTCGGAGTGGCGCTCTTTATCGCGATTTACCGGGGCGATGCCTTTTCCGTAGAAGAGCGGGCCAAAAACCTTCTCAGCCTGGTCGGCATGGTCATCGACATCAGCCAAATGATGAATAAGTCATTTGACAAGTTCAAGGATGAAGGCGTCGACCTGTATCTTTACGACTCCTCGCTTGATAATCACCAGAACCTGCTCTATTCTAATCTTTCAAATGGCATTAAAATAACCGATCCTCCGGCCGTCAATCCTGACGAATTGCACTTCCGTCAAAGATTCTTTATCGCCGGGCGCCAATGGACGGTGCTGGCCGTTCCCGGACCGGATTTTCTGGCCACGCACCGGGACCGCCTGCCCTGGAGCATATTAGTCATGGGCATTCTGGCTACCGGGCTGGTAAGTTTTTATTTTATCACCGGTTCCCGGCGCACGGCCCGGATTACCCAGCTGGTAGCCCAGCGCACCGCGGAACTCTCCAATGAAATCGCAGAACGCACCAAGGCCGAGATTACCATTAAGGAAACCAACCTGAAACTGACCCATTGGGCGGCCAAGCTGGACCGGCATAACCGCGAGGTGACCCTGTTGAGCGAGATGGGCGAGCAACTCCATCTCTGCCTGACCAGCGAAGAGGCCTACAGTGTCATAAAAAAGTTCGTAAAGAAATTATTTCCCGATGAATCCGGCGCGCTTTATATCATCAATTCATCCAGGAATTTTCTGGAAGCCGTTTTAACCTGGGGCGACCTGCCCCTGGAGCCGGTTTTCGCCCCGGATGACTGCTGGGCGCTCAGGCGCGGACAGGTCAACTTAGTCAATGCCTCACACTCCGGCGTATTGTGCCGCCATTTTTCCAGTCCGGAGTCTGTCCTTTATTATATGTGCCTGCCCATGATGGCCCAGGGCGAAACCATCGGCATCCTGAATATCCGCCACCTGAAAACCCCGACTGATGACGGCCAGGCCCATTATTTTGAAGACCAAAAACAGCTGGCCAACACAGTGGCCGAACACATTTCATCAGCCCTGGCCAACCTGAGATTGCGCAAGAAACTCCGCGAGCAATCCATCCGGGACCCGCTGACCGAACTGTTTAACCGCCGGTATATGGAGGAATCACTCGAGCGCGAACTGCACCGGGCCAAACGCAACAATTCGCCCATCGGCATCGTCATGTTCGACATCGACAACTTCAAGAAGTTTAACGACACCGCCGGCCACGATGCCGGCGATAAGGTCCTCCAGGCATTAGCCGGCCTGATGAAGGCCCAAATCCGCGAGGAAGACATCGCCTGCCGGTTCGGCGGCGAGGAATTCATACTCATCCTGCCGGAAATGATGCTGGATAAAGTCCGGGACCGGGCCGAGGACCTGCGCCTCCGGACCCAAGCGCTCACCCTGACCCACAAGAATAAACCGCTCGGCCCGATTACCATTTCGCTAGGCGTGTCGCTTTATCCCATGCACGGCGCAACCTCCGAGGTACTTATCAAATCCGCTGATAAAGCCCTTTACCGCGCCAAGAACTCCGGCAAGAACCGGGTGGTCATCAGCGAGGTTGCGGAACCTGCCAATGGCAAAGATAAAATATTAAAACCCGAAGAGGTCGGCGAGGCCCTCTAAGGGAGGCGTTTTTAGTTATGGCTATTATGGAAAAAGAATTAATCGGCGGTGATTTTGAACTGGACCGGCAGAAATTGCTCGGCACCGGCTCATGGGGTAACGTCTATCTGGGATTCCAGCGTTCCCTGAACCGGCCCGTGGCCATTAAGATGCTCAAGAAGGAACTGGTCAAGGAAGAGGATTTCGTCAAATATTTCCAGCGCGAGGCCAGCACCCTGGCTAAAATCGTGGATGAACATATCGTCCAGGTCTATTCAGCCGGCGAATATGACGGCTCGTATTTCTTTATTATGGAATACGTGCCGGGCCGGCCGCTGGCCAAGTTCATCGAGCACGGCCGGAAATTTACCATGCCGGAAACCGTCTATGTGGCCAAGGCCGTGGCCCGGGCGCTCAAATCAGCCTGGGAATCACCGTCCCGCATTATCCATCGCGATATCAAGCCCTCCAATATCATCGTCTCTTATCCCAGCGCCATTATCAACCCGCTGCTTCAGGAACACCAGCCCCCGGAACATCTCGCCTTCCTGGATTTGAATATCCTGGAAAGTAAAATCAAGGTCATGGATTTCGGCCTGGCCCGGGTCAGCAAGGGGGTTCAGGAATCAACCATGGGCGGCCGGGTTATCGGCACGCCTAAATATATCTCGCCGGAACAGGGCCTGGGCAACCCGGCTGATATCCGCTCCGATATCTACTCGCTGGGTATTGTCATGTATGAAGCCGTGGCCGGCCGGATTCCTTTTGACAGCGATTCGGCCATAGAACTGATTAGAAGCCATATCTATGCCGAACCGCCTCCTCCGAGTTTATTTAATGACCGCATCCCCGGCAATCTGGAAAAGGTCATACTTAAAGGCATCAAGAAAAATCCGGCCGACCTGAAATCCATGCAGCAGGCCAGCGACCTGCAAGCCCGGCCGATGGCCGAACCGCCGGGCCGCCGGGAAACCGACCCGCAAGGTTACCCGGTGGACGGTTCCCCACCAGCCCGGATGCCGGAAATCGCTAATACCTCTAATACGATTATGAAGATCATGCCGGAACGCAAAAAAAAATACTGGCCTTTTGCGTTCATCCCGCTGACGGTTATCATTATCGTCATCATCGCCTTTTTCACCTTAACCGGCAAAATCAACCGGCTGGCCGCGCCGCCGGACCAGGCATCGCCGGCCGTCAAAGTTGACAAACTCATCAGCCAGGCCCGGCTGGCCATCGAACTCAAGGATTTTAACCGGGCCAAGGATTTAATGATGCAGGCCGCCGGTCAGAACCACGATTCCGAGGAGCTCAGGAAACTGGTCCAGGAATTCAACGGAAATCAGGTCTGCAAAGTCCAGGACAATCTGGCCCCGACCATCCGGAACATGCTCAAACACGCCCAATTGGAATTGGCGGATAATAATTTCGACAAGGTCCGTTTCATCTTATCCGAGGCCTATTTCCTGGACCCGTGCTCCCCGGAAATAGACGTGGTCTTCCACGAAATGGAAACGAAAAAGAAATCTATCGAAAACACGTCAGTTAATTCCGATAGCGCCAAGAAAATCGAGTCCTTAATCCAAGAGGGAATGTCTTTCCTTCGGCAGAAAAATATCGTGGACGCCGAGCACAAACTCAGCGAAGCCCGCTACTTGGCCCTGCAAGACCCGGACAACAACAAAGAATTAGGGAACGCCATAAACGGCCTCCTGGAAAATATCAAGAAGGAAACAAGTGGTAAATAAAAATACGAAAACTACCCGAACGCCGAACTCCGCAGAGACCGGGACTACCCACCGGAACGGACCGAACTCCGCAGAGACCGCGCCAGCGAATTACAAGCTCCCGCTCAGGATTCTTATTGTTGCCATCGTATTGATATTTGCGGTCGAGATAGAAGTGATGGTTATCACCGACTCCCTGATAACGCCTGAATTTAACCGGATAGTCATAGATTCTCTTTTGTTAGTCGGCGTTCTCGCGCTGGTCCTCTACTTTTTAATATTCCGCCCGGTAAACAAAATCGTCAACCAATGCCGCCAGGCCGAGGAAGAATATCATACCATCCTGCGCACCACGCTGGATGGTTTCTGGATTACTGATATGCAGGGCCGTTTTCTGGATGCCAATGACGCCTATTGCCAAATGCTTGAATACAGTCGCGCCGAACTGCTCCGGATGGGCGTTAAGGACGTTGAGGCATATGAATCGCCGGAAGAAATATTCGGCCGCATTCAGATTCTAATGGATCACGGCTCGGGACGTTTTGAGGTCCACCATCGCGCTAAATCCGGCCGCATTATCACCCTGGACCTTTCCATCAATTACCTCAGGGAACAGGGACGGTTCTTCGTCTTCGGCCACGACATCACCAAGCGTAAGCAGACCGAGCAGGAACTCCGCGACGCCTACGACAAACTAAATAATTCGGTGAAAGTCCTGGGCCGGCACAACAGCGAAATAACCCTGCTGGCCGAGATGAATACCATGCTCCAGGCGTCTCTTACCATTGAAGAGGCGCATCAGGTTATCGGCCAATACCTGCCCCGGCTGTATCCGGCCGACTCCGGCGCTTTTTATATCTTCAATTCATCGCGTAATTTAGCCGAGACCATAGTCACCTGGGGCAAAAATGTGGCTGCAGAACCGAACTTTACCCCGGAGGAATGCTGGGCGGTCCGGTTAGGCCGGCCCTATCTCAGCAAAAACACGCCGGACTCCCGGGCAAACTGTAATCACGGTAAAAATATATCCGGCGTATTATTCTGCGTGCCGATGATATCCCAGAACGAGGTCTCGGGCGTGCTGGCCATGGTATTCAATCCGGCCGAACCCGGCCCGGACGAAAATATCCGGCTGGAACAGAAAAAACATATGGCCGTCAATATCGCCGGCCATGTCGGCCCGGCCCTGGCTAACCTGAAACTGCGGGAAAAACTGCGCAACCTATCCATCCGCGACCACCTGACCGGCCTGTTCAACCGCCGTTATATGGAAGAATCGCTGGAGCGCGAGTTATTCCGGGCCCAACGCACAGGCGCGCCCATCGGCATCATTATGATGGACATTGACAACTTCAAGGACTTTAACGACCATTTCGGGCACGACCGGGGCGACAGTTTGATGCAGTTGATGGGCCAGTTCCTCCGGGACAATATCCGGGAAAGCGATATCGCCTGCCGTTACGGTGGCGAGGAATTCACCCTAATTATGCCCGAGGCATCCCTGGAATCGGCCCGCCAGCGCGCCGAACTGCTCCGTGAATCGTTCAAAAAACTGTCTCATCAGGGCCAGGACGGCGTGACTATTTCACTGGGCGTGTCCGCCTTCCCGATACACGGTCAGACGGCCGGTGAGATTCTCAAAGCGGCTGATATGGCGCTGTATAAAGCCAAAGAAGCCGGACGGGATAGGGTCTATGCGGCGCCAGCGCCGGTACATAACCTGAAATAAAAAGGAGTACTAAATGCCTGAAAAAACACCCTGGTTCTTCGACCAATCGCCGCTGGCCGCGGGCTACCTGCACTTTTCCAATACAGCCAGCCGAGGAACCGTCTTGGAGACCAAGACCAAGGAACTCATCCGCCTGGCCGTGGCCTCAGTCTTCAGGTGCCGGCATTGCACCGAGCACCATATCAAGGATGCCATAGCCGCCGGAGCCACCACCCAGGAGGTCACCGAGGCGCTCCTGCTGTCCGCGCTCCAGGCCGCCGGTACCCAATTGAACTGGCACCGGGAATTCTTCCAGGAAACACTAACTGAGAATAAATCCGCTCCGGAGAAACCATTATGAATAAAATAACCCGTAAATACGGCAATATCATGCTCATCATATTCCTGGCCAGTGTAACCTGGTGGTGCGATGTGAAACAACCCCCTAAAAAAACGGAGGCCCAGATGGATAAAATCAATATATTCTTCAGCGAAACCGGCGCGGTCCGGGCAATGAACCGGGTTATCAAAACACCCGATGAATGGGAACGGATTCTGACGCCAGAACAATTCCGCATCACCCGTCTCAAAGGCACGGAAATAGCCTTCAGCGGCAAGTGCGACCTGCCCCAAAAAGGCGAAACCGGCGTTTACCAGTGCGTCTGCTGCGGCACAGACCTGTTTCTGGTCAATACCAAGTTCGAATCCGGCACCGGCTGGCCCAGTTTCTGGGAACCGGTTTCGGAATTGAATGTCCGGATGCAGGACGACGACAGTCTGGGCATGCAAAGAATCGAGGTGAATTGCGCCCGCTGTGACGCCCATCTCGGCCACATCTTCAACGACGGCCCGGCGCCCAGCGGCAAACGATATTGCATCAATGCCGCGGCGTTTAAATTCGTCCGGATGTCCAATCCTAAAGCGAGCAAGGTCGAAACAGCTACATTTGCGGCCGGCTGTTTCTGGGGCGTGGAAGCCGCATTCCGGGCCATCACCGGCGTGGTCAATACCACGGTCGGCTACTCCGGCGGCCACACCAAAAACCCCACTTACCAGGAGGTCTGCTCGGACCAGACCGGGCACGCCGAATCGGTCCAAGTGGAATTCATCACCAGCATCATCTCTTACGAACAGCTCCTCGACGCCTTCTGGAAGATGCACGACCCGACCACGCCCAATCGCCAGGGGCCGGATGTGGGGAGCCAGTATCGCTCGGTGATTTTCTATCATACGAGTCAACAGCACAAGTCAGCTCTGGCCTCCAGGAAGAAACTTGAGGCCTCGCATAGGTATAAGAACCCGATAGTCACCGAGATTATCCCGGCCTCGGAATTCAACCGGGCCGAGGAATACCACCAGCGCTACTATGAAAAGACCGGGCGGGCATCAATCTGCCCAACACCAACAAAAAATAAGGAGACACCTAAATGAAATACGCCATTTTGATAATAATTATACTGGCATCATTAGCCCTGTTTTATAAAGGCCCGGACAATACCCAGGTTCGGATAATCTCGGCAAACGTGGAGTATAAATGCAACGGCGTGCCCATGGAGGGCTACATCGCCTACAACGATATGGTTTTAGGCAAGCGCCCGGCAGCCATCATCGTGCACGAATGGGATGGCCTAGGTGGCTACGTAAAAAGGCGGGCCAAAGAAATCGCCCGGCTGGGCTACGTGGCTTTCTGCGCCGACATCTACGGCAAGGGCGTCCGGCCGGGCTCCAAGGAAGAATCCGCCAAATTAGCCGGCACTTACCGGTCCAACCCGGCGTTGATGAGGCAAAGAATCACGGCCGCGCTGGATGAACTCAAAAAGAACGAATTGGTTGACAAGACGAACATAGCGGCGATGGGCTATTGTTTCGGTGGCGGCGTGGCCCTAGAATTGGCCCGGAGCGGCGCGAGCATCAAAGGCGCCATCAGTTTCCACGGCAATTTTAATAACCTGGAACCGGTCGTTACACGAACCATTAAAGCCAAAATCCTCATCCTGCACGGCGCGGACGACAAATCCGTCACGCCGGAAACAATAACGGCATTTCAAAATGAGATGAGAAGCGGTCTGGTTGACTGGCAGATGATTATTTACGGCAATGCCGTGCACGGATTTACCAATCCGGCCCACGGCTATAATCCGGAAACCGGCGTGGCCTATAACGAGAAAGCCGACAAACGTTCCTGGGAGGCAATGAAGACATTCCTCGAAGAAATATTCGGAAGATAAAAGGAGGTGTTTTATGGAAAGAACCGTAACGTTCAAGGGGCAGACCGTAACCCTGGAGGGCGAAGAACTGAAAATAGCCCAGGAAGCGCCCGACTTCATCGCAGTCACCCAGGATATGAAGGAAATCCGCCTGGCTGATTATCAGGGCAAGATTAAGGTCATCACCAGTTTCCCGTCCCTGGATACGCCGGTCTGCGACCTGCAGGTCAAGGAATTCAATAAAAGAGCGGCCAGGCTATCCGATGACGTGGTCGTCCTGGGCATCAGCATGGACCTGCCCTTTGCCCAGGCCAGATTCTGCCAGGAGAACGAGATAAAAAACGCCGTGGTCGTCTCCGATTACCGCTATGCCTCGTTCGGCTGGAATTACGGACTGCTCATCAAGGAACTCCGGCTCCTGGCCCGGTCCGTGATTATCCTGGATAAGAACAATGTGGTCAGATATATCCAGATAGTCAGTAATACCGGCACTCCGCCGGACTATGATTCGGCATTAACAAAACTGGCTGAAATAAAACAGGGCCAACTTCAGCCCAAAGAGGTCTAACCGGAATAATGAAACGCCCTATGATTAACGCCGGTAAAATATTGCTGGCCCTGGGATTGCTCATCTTATTGAGCCGGTCCGCCCCGGCCTTTGAATTTGATATGCTCAACCTGAAGGTCCCAAGCCAGCAGGACGATAAAACCACGGTGCTCAGCATCAACCATAGGTTTTACGGAAAACTGGAAGATGACCCCATTGCCGGCGCTGACGTCCACTTGGGCATGAAATACGTCGTCCGGCCCCGGATAGAATTGGAAGGTTCGTATACCAGTTTCCAGAACGAATACAACCTCGGCGCCGGCTATCAATTCCTCAAAACCTTTCCCGTGCAGGGCGAAATCAGCGCCGGCTATTTTGATTACAAAGACGCCGGACTGCCCAACCGGAGCGACGGCGTCTTTTACCTGCTGTCGCTGAAAACAGAACCGGTCTTTGACGCCATTGTGCCGGTGGCCAACCTGGGCTACGACGATTATAATAAAAGGTCCGGGCTGGGATTGGGGTTAAGCGCCGGATTTAACGCTGATATCGGGCCCGTGAAAAACATAAACCTAATCGGCGAATATTATCCGCTCGGCAATGCCGAACCCGGAATCACCCGGGACAAGCGGGCATTTGCCCTGGGCATCGAGTTCGGCACCGCCGGGCATACCTTTGCTCTGCTGGCCGGCAACAGCACGGAAATCGGGGTCCGGCGGCTGATGCTCGGCGCGCCGGATAATAAACTCCATTTCGGATTTAACATTAACCGGAAGTTCTAAAGAAAGGATGTGATTTAATGGGAAAGGTATTGGTAGTTCTGTTATGCATATCAACCGGACTGCTGGGGGCCTGTAATAAAAGCAACTCAAGCAGCAGTTCTGCCCCAACTGTTTACGAAGACCAAGTTACGGCCGCCGGAGTCACGATGCAGTGGAACGTTGCGGGCAGTGATTTGGCCGTGACACTCACCGCCCAAACCGCCGGCTGGGTGGCGGTCGGTTTCAGCCCGAGTGTCGGGATGCAGGACGCCAATATTATTATCGGCTATATCAGCGGCGGCTCCGTATTTATCCGAGACGACTACGGCTCAGGCGTAAATACCCATTCCCCGGACTCAACCAACAACGTCACGGTTATAACCGGCACTGAAACCGGTGGCATGACGCAAATCAAGTTTACCATACCGCTTGATTCCGGCGACGCCCAGGACCGGCCATTGGCAATCGGCAGTGTCTATAAGATACTGCTGGCTTACGGTAACGCCGACAATTTTACCCTCCAGCATGCCAACCGGGCGTTGATAAATATCAAGATAAAATGAACCCCCGATGTTTTTTACCGGTATTAACCGGAGAAAGGATTTGAACCTAACTACCAATCGCGTTGTTAATGAGCGCACTAAGCGCAGCGTAACCGCGAGCAACCACTAAAACAAAATAAACGTTTAAGAAAGGATTTAAACCTATGCTACCAATCGCATTGTTAATGAGCGAACACCGGCTGATTGAACAGATGATCGGGGTCATCGAAAAAGAAACCAGCCGGTTCCGGCAGGCCAATAAAGCCAACCCGGTCTTTATTGCCCGGGCCATTGATTTCATCAGCAACTATGCCGACCTGTGCCATCACGGTAAGGAGGAAGGCCTTCTGTTTGCCCGGCTGGCCCGGAAAAAACTGCCGGCCAAGCATCGGCGCGTCATGGATGAATTAATTCAAGAACATCACCAGGCACGGGCCAAGGCCCACGAACTCCACCGCGCCAACGCCAAATACAGTGCCGGCGACTTGCAGGCCCTGCCCCAAATCCTAAAATGCCTGGACTTCCTGGTTGACTTCTATCCCAAACACATGGAAAAAGAGGACAAGCATTTCTTCCTGCCCTGTATGGATTATTTCAGCGCCACGGAAAAAAAGGCCATGCTCGAGGCGGAACGGGAATTTGACCGCAACCTAGTCCACCAGATATACCGTAATACGGTCGAGCAGACCATCGAACCGGATGTCGGCACCTGGTTCTTCAGAAACTGCAAACGGAAAGGATAAAACTATGGGGAAAATAATGGTTTGGCTGCCGATACTATTATCGGCAATCCTGGCGGTATCATGCGGCGAATCGCCGGTGAAAAACCCCCTGCCCCAGGGCACCCCGGATGGCTACAAGGAAATCACGCAATCCGGCATGACCCTGAGATGGAAGGTGGACAACCAAAATCTAAAAGTAGTAGTCCGGGCGCCGACCGCCGGCTGGGTGGCCGCTGGTTTTAGCCCGACCGATAAAATGCAGGACGCCAATATCATCATCGGCTACGTCAAAGACGGCCAGGCCTATCTGGAAAACGATTTCGGCACTGGTCCGGTGAAGCATGAGGCCCAGACCGCATTGGGCGGTGTGGATAATCTCATGGACAAATCCGGTATGGAAGCCGACGGCTACACGGAAATCTGGTTTACCATGCCCCTTAATTCTAATGACAGCAAGCATCCGGCCCTAGAGCCGGGCAAAACCTATAAGGTCATACTGGCTTACGGCGCCGCGGATGATTTCAAGATGTACCATACGGCCCGAACCGCGGTTAATATCAAGATTGAATGACGCCGTGAATTCAGGCATGGTAAAAGATATGAAAAAGATAATCCTGACCGGCCGGGCGACAACGGACGGCGCCGGCGTCAAGTTATTCCGGGTCTTTGCCAATGATACAGCCGAGTTGACCGACCCATTCCTGCTCCTGGATAACTTCGGCTCTGACAATCCGACTGATTATATCAAGGGATTCCCCTGGCATCCGCATCGGGGCATCGAAACCGTCACCTATATGTTGGACGGAAAAGTGGAACACCAAGATAGTATCGGCAATAAAGGCGCGATAAAACCGGGCGATGTCCAGTGGATGACAGCCGGCAACGGCGTCCTGCACCAGGAAATGCCCAAACCATTAAAAGGCCCGACTATGAGCGGCCTGCAATTATGGGTCAACCTGCCGGCCCGGAATAAGATGATGGCCCCGCGCTACCGGGGCATCATGGATGAGGATATTCCCATCATCACAAATCACGGCCTGGAAATCAGGGTCATTGCCGGCGCTTACCAAAACCTGACCGGCCCGGTCAAGGACCTGGTGGTGGATACGGAATATTTTGACATCACGCTGGCCCAAGGAACGGCATTTACCCATCCGGTTAAAAAAGGTTATACCACGATTTGCTACCTGCTGGCTGGGGCCGGCGATTTCTCAGGCAGTAATCTGGGCCGGCGGCAATTAGTCCTGTTTAAAGATGCGTCCGATATCAAGATTCGGGCCACAGAAAACCTGAGATTCATGCTGGCATCAGGCAAACCCATTAAAGAACCGATTGCCTGGGGCGGACCTATCGTCATGAATACACCGGAAGAACTGAAACTGGCTTATGAGGAGTTGAGTAACAACACCTTTATCAAGCAATAAATTAACATTTGAGAGTGGAGGGCCAACTATAAAAGCGAGACTGTTCTTGATTCCCCTGTTAATCGCAGTTGATTTATTCGGCTGCAACGACACCACCCAAACCCTGGCGCCGTCTGGCAAGCCGATTGCCCAATACCGCGAAATATCGTCGGCTGAGGCCAAGAAACAGCTGGACGCGGATAAAAGCATTATCCTGGTGGATGTCCGGACCGAAGCCGAATATAAGAATAAGCATATTTCTAACAGCATCTTACTGCCCGTGGATAAGCTTGCGGAATTGGCGCCGATAAAACTGCCGGACAAACAGGCCCGAATTTTTGTCTATTGCCACAGCGGCAACCGGAGCAAGGCGGCCAGTCAAAAGCTGATAGAGATGGGTTACCAAGATGTCTATGACATGGGTGGAATAATCGACTGGCCATACGAAACCGAATCGAGGAAATAGGTATGTGTTTCCATAATTCTCTGAGGACTAACCACAAAGGGCACTAAGGCCACAAAGAGTTCTTGGTACTCTTTATGCCTTTGTAGCTGATTAAGTTATTAATCTGTATCTAATCCGCGTAATCTGCGTTCTCTTTTACCCTCCTACATGTCTCACTTACCACACTGTCTCATTTATAATAAACGATACATCAACCGGACTGTTTCAGCTAACATCAATTACTATAACAATATATATCCCATAGTAATAGGTAAAATAACCGGTATTTGGCGCCGTCACTGACTACAGATGAACCGTCGATAACGTCTCATTTATACACGCCTTTATAAGACACCTTTAGCCCCATTCAGGAATATCCTATTTTTGATACATTTGTTTAACCCCTGATATACCAATAAATTAAGGCGAGACACAATAAATATGCCGGCTGATACGGGGAATCTGGCACGGTAATTGCTTATATTATGACAAACGATGCATATTATTATGAAAGCCAAAGAGACCGATATCAGGGCCTGCGCAATGAGGAATGACAGGCCGGGCTTTGCCGCCCTTCCCCTGCGTCTGAAGAGCCGGGAGAGCAATGCCCTGGTCTATCAGCGGATAATGCCCTTTGCGCCCAATAACCGGATTAACCAAACCGGCCAAGGCAAACTCTTTCTCTGGCACGATGAATCAAACCACTACGGCCTGTGCTGGGACGCGGGCCGGGAATTCGACGCCGAACCCGTCCGGCTGATGCTGGAGAATTCGTTTACCGAATACAATGTGCCCCTGGTGCTAAAGACCGCTCAAAACAATATCATTATGATAAATAACGCGGGTTCTGATAAAGCCAGGGGCATTATTGTTTTAACCAATCCGATACGATACGCACTGTTCCTGGGCAAGATAGAATGGCATTTAGAAGAGATGCTGGAGCAAATCAGAAGTAATAACCCGATCCGGAGAGGGAACCAAATGTCCGGCGCAACTGAAAAGGCCGGGGAAAGGCACCCGAACCGGCCCGGCTTAGCCATCTATTACCAGGATTTGCTGGACGGGATGATAGGCCTGGAGCAGGAATTGCTGGAGAATCTCAGGCCCCAGAATGAGGGCGAGAATATCCGGCGCCAGGCCCGACGTCTGGCCATTGACATGACTCTGCTGATAAAGATGGTCTGCGGTTGCGCGGATAATGAGAAAAATACGGATGATGCGGACATCCGGAGATTAACAAACAATATCCAAAGATGGGCAATGTAGTAACAATCATTACAAGAATGTGAGGAGGTGATAGCTAATGGACGGATTGTTCAGCCACGAGCGGATGGCCGCTGAAATATTAAACTATCTTAACGAAGGAATGAAAGGAGTCAGCGTAATGTTTGACCAACAGAAGACGACCCAGGCGTTTCTTGACTTGGCCCAGAATTATACCACTACCACCATGCAGGTGATGCGGACCTCGATGGAGATGTACGAAAAGACTCTGGATACGATGATGAAACAGGGCGCACTGGCCCAGGAAGAAGGCCAGAAACTACTGTCCGACTGGACCAACAAGGCAAAACTCGGCCAGAAGAATTACATGGATATAATGGATGATAATATCAAGAAGATGTCGGCTTTTTGCTGCACCAACAAATGTAACACGGAGAAGAAAAGAGCCTCGGCAGGTTAATGGAGGGACAATCTGCCCGGTATTAATAAGGCGGCCAAGCTATGGAAAAGGAGAGGACGGGAATAGGGAAAACCGCGGTCGGAAGTTTCCTGACACGGCCAGTTAGTCCCCGGCTTACGATGTGATTCCGTCCTCTCCCTGCCCCATCTTAAAACAAGCAACTAATAATGTAACCCCCGACAAGAACTGCCGGGATAAGACCCAGTAACGGTCTTCCGCCCCTTCTGGTCGGAATTCCTAACTGGCTCTAAGGAGGAGAAATATGAACGGATATAACGTAAGCAACATCGGCGAGAATGCCGGAAAAGTCTGGCAGGCCCTGGCCACCAACGGCGGAAACCCTCTGGATACCCTTCCGCAGAAATCCAATCTGCCGACCGAACAGGCCTATATGGCCCTGGGCTGGCTGGCCCGGGAGAACAAGATTAATTTCGCGCCCAAAGGCCGGTACACCTACGTGGAACTGACCAAGGCCGAAAAAGATGCCTGCACCGGATGCAAGCATTAATTAACCGAAACAACCATGATTTCAGGCCGCCGGAGGGCATAAATCCCCTTCGGCGACGTGAAGAGACCCAGTGGGTCCCTTTGAGAGGAGTCCAGACAAGCCCTGGCAAGACCAAATAATGAACGAAAAATATAATCGGCACTTGAGGAAGGCGATGGAGTTGGCCAAAGAACTGATTATCCTGGCGGACCAGGGTGAATCAAGCGACCCGGACAACGGCTGCAGCGTTCTTTACGGGATTCTGCGCGACTGCGCCTATAAGATTAAAACGCAGACCGAAAGCGAGACCAGGAAACACCTTTTAAAAACCATAGAGGATAAACTTGAGCATCCGGCCAATTAACGCCGGGATAAGGAGGGAAAAATGCCAGAATCAAGATTCCAATTGTCAGATGATACCTGGGCCTACGTGGATTATGCCCGTTCCAAACTGGTGGTAGAGATTGACCTGCCCCAGGAAGGGAACAATAATAACCAGACGTCAAAGGATGATGCGCATTCAGAGACGCATAGGATGAATTAATAAATGTAGCCCCTCCGTCCCTGTGGGAAAGTAGCAGCGCATCCCGCGAGGGACTACGGGATAACTGGCTGTAACGACTAAAGTCTAACAGCCAGTAAAAAGGAGAATGTATATGGAATTAGGAACGCATATTCAACAGGCGGACTGGAAAACCGAAAAGCATACACCGGCCATAGAATCGCCGGATACAGTCCAGGCTGACGCATGGTTTGAGGTGAAACTAACCGTGGGCAAGGAAATCCCGCATCCCAATACCACCGAACACCATATCCGATGGATATCCTTATTCTTCAAACCGGCTGATGAGAAGTTTTCTTATCAGACAGGCCATTATGAGTTTTCCGGACATGGCGAATCAGCGGTCGGGGCAAATAAGGGGCCGGTTTATACCAACTCCGTTGCTGTTGCATCATTGAAGATAAATAAACCGGGTACTCTTTTTGCCCTGGCACTCTGCAATATCCACGGGCTCTGGCAGTCTTCCAAGGAGATTAATCTCGGTTAATATTATTTATCCGGAATAAACCAATAAGGAGTGGTGCTGACCCAGAAACAGAACCTGAAAACGGTCCTGATATTCGGGCTATTTTTCATATCCCTGGGCGGATGGCGCTGGGATTTACTCTGATGTTTCCGCCGGTTATCGATCTATTCGGCTAAATAAAACGCGCTAAAAGAAGGAGAAGAAGTACATGAAGATTAACGTTATTTTTTACAGCATGTACGGCCATATTTATCAGATGGCCGAAGCCGTAGCCGCCGGAGCGCGCGATGTCAAAGGCGCCGAGGTGAAATTGCTCCAGGTGCCGGAAACCATGTCTGTTGACGTCCTGTCCAAGATGGGCGCGGTAGAGGCCAGGAAGAAATTCGCTCATATCCCAATTGCGACGGTAGATAATTTGGCCGAAGCCGATGCAATTATTTTCGGAGCGCCGACAAGGTTCGGTATGATGTGCGCCCAGATGCGCGCCTTTCTGGATGCCACAGGCGGCCTATGGGCCAATGGTGCGCTGATCAACAAGGTGGGCAGCGTATTTACTTCCAGCGCCACCCAGCATGGAGGGCAGGAATCGACCATCCTGAATTTCCACACGACCTTGTTGCATCACGGATTTATAATAGTAGGCGTGCCGTATTCCGAACAGCGGCAGATGGGCGTAAAAGAAATCTCGGGCGGCTCGCCTTACGGCTCATCCACCATTGCCGGGCCGGACGGCGCGCGGATGCCCAGCCAGAATGAATTAGCCATTGCCCGTTTCCAGGGCAAACACGTGGCGGAAATAACCGGACGATTGATTGGTTAGTTATTATTATTTACTTGACTTTAACCAATAAATAAGATAAGGAGGTGGATATGTCCAAGTGGAAATGCAAGGTTTGCGATTACATCTACGACCCGACCAAGGGGGACCCGGATAACAATATTCCAGCCGGTACGCCTTTCGAGAAAATACCCGATGACTGGGTCTGCCCTGAATGCGGCGTCGGAAAAGACGAATTTGAAAAGATATCCGACTGACCGTACACCACGATCGTTCGGGCAGGTAAGAAAGGAATCTTCTATGAAAAAATGGGTTTGCGGAACCTGCGGTTATGTCTGGGACGGCGACAATCCGCCCAACAGCTGCCCCAAGTGCGGAGCGCCCAAGGAGAAATTCACCCAACTGCCTGACGATAAAGCCAAGTTGATTGACCGGTCCCGGCTGACTAATGACTTGCATATGAAGCTGGACGCCATGATGACCAAGATTATGGCCGTGGCTGAAGAAGGCATCAAGGATAATCTCGACCCGGCCTGCGTCGTGGTCTTCAACAAGGCCAAGGCCGACGCGGCCATCATCAAACAGATGGTCAAGGCGGAAATTCAGTCCCATATAAACAAGGGGAAATGGGGTTAAACTAAATATATTTTTAATTATCCCGCACCCGTACGGGCGCGGGACATAAGAAAGAGAGGCAGCTATGCCAAATGCATCCAAGGAATTACTGGACCTGCTAAACACGGCCATTGCGCGTGAGTTGCAGGTGTCCATCCAGTATATGTGGCAGCATATACTCTGGAGCGGGGTGAAACATTTTGCGGTCCAGGAAAAGTTCAAGGACATCGCGGTCGAGGAGATGAAACATGCCGAATCAATCGCCGAACGGCTCTTTTATCTGGGCGGGATGCCCACCACCAAGCCGTCACCGATAATCGTCGGCAAAGACCTTAAAGAGATGGTCGCCCAGGACGCCAAGGATGAAGAAGGCGCCATAAAACTATACAAGGAAATTATCGGGGTAGCCGGCAAGGAAGGCGATGAAACCACCAAGCAGTTGTTCAGAAATATCCTGATGGAGGAAGAAGACCATCACGATACCTTTATTTCTCTGTTAGAAGAGATTTAATATCGTAAATTAAGGAATGCCCCGATATCCATCGGGGTCAATTCGCTGTCCCTAACGGGACTCCTGCGGTCGTAACGACCATAGGTCTAACAGCGAATAAGAAAAGGAGCTAACTATGGCAAAATGCGGATGTGGCTGCAGCAGCAGCAAGAAAAAAACGGCAAAGAAGAAGAAGAAATAACAATGGCTAATAACCGGCACCCTATTAAAGAAAGGAGCCACAGGCCATGTGCAAAACTTGCGTAAAGCATAAGAAGAAAAAGAAGTAACTAAGGCTTATTCTTATAAATAAATGAGTTACTCCGTCAAAATTGGAGGCGAGGCAGGACAGGGATTGCAGAGCATCGGACTGATATTGGCTAAAACCTTCTGCCGCGCCGGCTATCATATATTTACGGTCCAGGATTACGAATCCCGTATCCGGGGCGGGCATTCCTCTTTCTACCTGCGATTTAGCGACCGCCCGGTCGAAGCGTCCAAAACAGAGATTACCTTCCTGGTCTGCTTTGATAAGCAAACCCTATCGCTCTATCAAAATGACATCTCGTCAGGTGGCTACATCTTATATAATTCCGACGTCATCAAAGAAGAAGTTCCATCCGGGAATGCTATTCCGGTCCCGCTTGATACCCTGGCCCTGCAGACCGGCAACGATAAAATCTACGCCAATTCCATTGCCCTGGGCGCTGTCATCGGATTAATCGGCTGTGATTTCAGTATCCTCGAAACAACGCTAACCGCATTCTTCGGCGGCAAACATAAACAAAGCGATGTGGTGCAAAAGAATATCCTTTCCGCCAAGGCCGGGTTTGAATTTATCAGGACTAAATTCCCGCAATGCCCGTTCCCGCTGACTGTCAAGCCGCAGAATAAAAAGATAGTTATCACCGGCAGCGAGGCCATTGCTTTAGGCGCGCTGGCCGCCAGCTGTAAATTTTATTCCGGTTATCCGATGACCCCGTCCACCGGCATCCTGAATTATATGGCCCACTCCGCGGAACAGATGGGCGTGGTGGTGGAACAGGCCGAAGACGAGATTGCGGCCATCAATATGGCGCTGGGCGCGTCTTACGCCGGGGTCCGAGCCATGACCGCCACTTCCGGCGGCGGATTCGCCCTGATGGTCGAAGGACTGTCCCTGGCCGCTATGACCGAAACACCCATTGTCATTGCCCTGGGCCAGAGGCCGGCGCCAGCTACCGGACTGCCCACCCGGACCGAGCAGGCCGACCTGGAATACGCCCTCTATGCCGGGCACGGCGAATTCCCCCGGGCTATCTTTACACCCGGCAACGCCCAGCAATGTTTCTACATCACCGCCCATGCCTTCCAGATTGCCGAAAAATACCAGATTCCGGTCTTTGTCCTGACCGACCAATACCTAGCTGATTCCTATCAGGATTTTGAGCCGTTTTCCGCCGAAGGCGGACCCGCCTCTGGCGGAGATACATCCAAGATTGATACCACCCGCTATATTATGACCGACGATGAATTAAACGCAATAAAAGAATACAAACGCTATGCGATTACTGCATCGGGCATCTCGCCCCGGGCCCTACCCGGCCAATCTCAACATCTGGTCGTTGCGGACAGCGACGAGCACACTGAAGACGGACACCTAACCGAGGACCTGCAGGTCCGAACCCAGATGATGGATAAGCGCCTGCGCAAATATAACGCCTTAAGCCAAGAGGTTATTGCTCCGACCCTGGAGGCAAATACGAAAGCCCAGACCATCCTGGTCTGCTGGGGCTCGAATTACGGCGTGGTCAAGGAAACGGCCCAAGAGCTTAATTTCGGAGCACTGCATTTTTCTCAGGTCTGGCCGTTCCCCAAGGATGCATTTATCCGGCTGACCAAAGACGCCCAAAAGATTATCGTCATAGAAAACAACGCCACCGGACAGCTGGCCCGGATAATAAAAAGCCAGACCGGCCTGACGAATATTAGTTCTATTAATAAATATAACGGATTGCCCTTTACAACAGATGAGCTAACTGCAAAGATTACAAAATAACATCTTTGTATTTATCTGTGTAATCGGTGCAATCTGTGGTTGCAATTATGTCAACAGTATTTGATAACAACTCCAAGCCGGCCTGGTGCCCGGGTTGCGGCGACTTCGGCATCCTCAATTCGGTCAAAAAGGCATTGGTCGAACTGGACAGGGCGCCGCATCAGGTGGCCCTGGTTTCCGGTATCGGCCAGGCATCCAAGCTCCCGCATTATCTTAAATGCAACGTCTTTGACGGACTGCACGGCCGGCTCCTGCCCGCGGCCCAGGGCGTCAAGATTGCCAACAAGGACCTGACCGTCATTGCCGTGGGCGGGGACGGCGACAACTACGGCGAAGGCGGCAACCATTTTATCCACGCTATCCGGCGCAATGTCAATATCACCCTGCTGGTGCACAACAACCAGGTTTACGGGCTGACCAAGGGTCAGGCATCGCCCACCAGCGACTTAGGAATGGTCACCAAGGTCCAGCATTACGGGGTGTTATTAACGCCCTTTAACCCGATTGCCATTGCCATAGCGCTGGACTGCGGATTTGTGGCCCGCTCGTTTTCCGGTGACTCGGCGCACCTGACTGCAACCATCAAGCAGGCCGTCAATTATAACGGATTTGCGCTGGTGGATATTTTACAGCCCTGCGTCACCTTCAATAAAATCAACACCTACAAATGGTATCGGGAGCGGGTCTATGACGTGAATACAGAAGCCGGCTATAGTCCGACAGACCGGATTAAGGCGTTCGCCAAATCCCTGGAATTCGAAACTAAAATCCCGATTGGCATTATCTACAAAAAAGACAAGGCATCCTATATTGACGCGGTTCCTGCGCTCAAAGACCAGCCATTGGTTAAACAAACCCATCAGCCGGGGAAAATCAGCGCCTTGCTGGAAGAATTTGTTTGACTTATTCTTTCCAGTTGGCAATGTCATCTGCCGTGCCTTCTATGCCGTCCTTGCCGTCAGACCAGAGGTCAAACGAGCCGGAATTGTAACTGCCCGGATAACGATAGTGGTATTGCCGGCCCCAAGGGTCGTTGGGAAGTTTGTCCAGATACTTCTGCCCGTGTTCATTGTTCATCAGTATCTGAAGCCCCTGTTCGTTTGAGGGATAATCACCGGAATCCATTCTGTACTGCTCTAACGACGTGCTGATATTCTTTATCTCGGCCTTAGACATTGATTCCATTGCCACGCCTCTCGCACTCACCAAATTCGGAATAGCAATAGCCGCAATTATTAAAATAATCGGTAGCAGTATAATCGCCAATCCGCCCAGGACAATTCCGGTGATGGCCTTACCCGAGCCCTTAAGCGCGCCGTTACTCTTCTTAATATTAACCAATCCAATAATGCCCAGAATTATGGCTGGTATTGCCGGTAAACACAAAAAAATACCGGCGATGCCGCAAATCAAGCTCCAAAGCGCCGCGCAACTTGCTTTGACCCCATTAGCCGCGCTTGGTTCTGAACATCCGCATCCACATTGGTTTTGTTCGGGTGTTTGTTCGCTCCGCTTCGGGGTGCTCGCGTTCACGCTATCGCTTAGTTCTGTCATATACAAACTCCTTTCGTAAAGTTTTATATTATATTACAATTATAACTGTTATCCCTGACGGAGTCAATGATTATATGAAAGTTATCCTGTTTTTCCCTTGCCTGTCCGCCTATTTTATGCTATACTTACTAAACTATGCGACAGATATACCTTGATAATCACTCAAGCACCAGATTGGATGAGCGGGTGCTTAACGAGATGCTCCCTTATCTTAAGGATGCCTATGGCAATGCCCAGAGTATGCATTCGCTGGGTAACCGGTCCAAGGAGGCGCTGGAGCAGGCGCGCCATCAAACGGCTGATTTAATCAACGCCAATGACGATGAAATCTATTTCACCTCCTGCGGGTCTGAATCCAATAACCTGGCCGTCAAAGGCGCGGCCGCTGCCTATACCTCAAAGGGTAAACACATTATCGTATCAACCATTGAACATTTCTCGGTCCTGAATTCAGCCAAACGGCTGGAACAGGCCGGGTTTCAGGTAACGGCCCTGCCGGTTGATAAATACGGCGTAATCTCAATTGATGACCTGAAACAGGCCATCAGGCCGGACACGGTGCTGGTTTCCATCCAGCAGGCCAATCCGGAAATCGGGACCATCCAGCCCATAGAAGAATTAGCCCGCATCGCCAAGGCCAAAGGAATTCTGTTCCATACCGATGCGGTGGCCACCGCGGGCACGATTCCGGTTGACGTGAATAATTTAGGCGTTGATTTACTAACCCTGGCCGGCTCGCAGTTTTACGGCCCCAAAGGCGCGGCGGCGCTTTATATCAAAAAGGGCGTCCGGGTGATTCCCCAGATTGACGGCGGTGTCCAGGAGAACGGCCGTCGGGCCGGCACGGAAAACGTCCCGGCCATTGTCGGGCTGGGTAAGGCCTCTGAAATCGCCAAGGCCGAGATGGCCGAAAATAACAAGAAACTCATTGCCCTGCGGGACCGGTTGGTTTCCGCCCTGCCCAGCCAGATGGAGCATATTTATCTTAATGGGCATCCGGTTAACCGCCTGGCCAATAACATCAATTTCTCGGTGGAGTTTATTGAAGGCGAGGCCATGCTGCTCTTCCTGGATAGCGCGGGCATTTATATCTCCAGCGGCTCGTCCTGCGCTTCCAAGGCGCTTAAGATGTCGCATGTCTTGTCGGCAATAAAGGTGGATTCAGCCGTGGCTCAGGGATCGGTACTGATGACCCTGTCTAAATATAACAGCAATGAAGATATCGATTACATTCTATCGGAATTCCCGCCGATTATAAAGAAGTTGCGCGATATGTCGCCGCTCTATGCCCATTTCAAGAAAACCGGCCAGCGTCAGGCAGCCGGCCCGGGCACGGATTACGCCCATGCGCACGACCACGAGGTATGCGAATGAAAGATAAAATGACCATCATCCTGTTCTCGGGCGAATTAGACAAGGCCATTGCCGCCTTTACCCTGGCCACCACAGCCGCCCTAAGCGGCATGGAGGTGACTATCTTCTTCACCTTCTGGGGATTGAACGTTTTAAAGAAAACTAAATACACAGTTACCGGCTCGCAGAATATCCTCCAGAAGATGTTCAATCTGATGAGCCCAAGCACCCTGCCGTTAACCAAGCTTAACATGTTCGGCTTGGGCCCCTGGATGATGCGCAAACTGATGAAAAACTCTAAAATGGCCTCATTAGAAGATATGATGAAACTGGCTCGGGAATTAAAAGTGAAGTATATCGCCTGCACCACCAGTTGCGGCGTTTTGGGATTAGGCCCGGAACACCTGGTAGGCGAGGTGGATGAATTTGCCGGCGCGGCCACCTATCTGGTAGAGGCTAGGGAATCAAATATTAATTTGTTTATTTAGTGACAAGTTTCACAAACTATGCTTAACTAATCGAGAATGTAATTATGAGCTCGGATAAGACATTGGATTGTGTCGGGTTATTCTGCCCGATGCCCATCGCCCGAACCAAACAGGAACTGGACAAAATGAAGCCGGGCGAGACACTGGAAATCCTGGCCGATGATCCGGGCTTTGAAAAGGATTTGCCGGCCTGGTGCCGGATGACCGGAGAAAACTTTATCGGCATAGAAAAAACCAACGGCCTGATTAAGGGCTACGTTAAGAAAAAGTAATATAACATCATAGTGAAAGGAGATAGCGTATGGCCGACCCCAAAGATGGTGCAAAACAGGAACTCATAGAGGCGAACACCATCACCTCTGTCATGAACGAAACCAGGAAGTTCAATCCTTCCAAGGCGCACTCGGAAAAGGCTTATATCAAAAGCCTGGATGAATACCATAAACTATATAAACAGTCTATCGAGCAACCGGATGTATTCTGGGCGGACCGCGCCTCGGAACTCCACTGGTTCAAGAAATGGGACAAGGTCCACGAGAGCAATTTTGCCAAAGCCCAATTCAAATGGTTTATCGGCGGAAAATTAAACGCCTCATATAACTGCCTGGACCGGCATATGGCCACAAAAACCAAGGACAAAGTAGCCATTATCTGGGAAGGCGACAGCGGCGAAACCAGAAAATACACCTATGCTGATTTATACAAGCAGGTCAACAAAATGGCCAACGTCATAAAGAAGCTGGGCGTGAAAAAAGGCGACCGAGTCACCATTTACCTGCCGATGATACCGGAACTGCCCATGGCCTTACTGGCCTGCGCCAGAATCGGCGCCATCCACAGCGTCATATTCGGTGGTTTCAGCGCCGAGGCGATTATCGACCGGGTTCAGGACAGCCAATCATCGTTCCTGATTACCTCGGACGGCGGGTTCCGGGGCGGCAAGAACATCCCCATGAAAGAAACGGTTGACAAAGCGCTGGCCAAGTGCCCAACCATCAAAAAGGTGCTCGTGGTCAATCACGCCAAGGTGACCGTGCCCATGACCGCGAACCGGGATTACTGGTGGCACGAGATGATGAACGATAAGTCCATACCGGATATCTGCAAGCCCGAGGAAATGGACGCCGAAGACCCGCTCTTTATTCTTTATACCAGCGGCTCAACCGGCAAGCCCAAAGGCGTGCTCCATACCACCGGCGGTTATACAGTTTACACCTACCTCACCTTTAAGTATATCTTTGATTGCCATGACGACGATATCTTCTGGTGCACGGCCGACATCGGCTGGGTCACCGGGCATAGTTATATCGTCTACGGACCTCTGGCGGCCGGTTCCACTGAAGTTATGTTTGAAGGCATCCCGACTTATCCCAAGCCAGACCGGTTCTGGGAAGCCATAGAAAAACACAAGGTCACGGTTTTCTACACCGCGCCGACCGCTATCCGGGCCCTGGCCAGCTTCGGCAACGAGTGGACCGCCAAGCATCCCATGCCGTCTTTAAGGATTTTAGGCAGCGTGGGCGAGCCGATTAACCCCGAAGCCTGGATGTGGTATTACAAGAATGTCGGCAAGGAACGCTGCCCGGTGCTGGATACCTGGTGGCAGACCGAAACCGGCGGAATCCTGATTACCCCGCTGCCCGGAGCTATTCCAGTCAAGCCGGGTTCGGCTTCCATGCCGTTCTTCGGCGTCCAACCCCAGGTCGTCACTCAAGAAGGCAAACCGGCCAAAGCCAATGAAGGCGGCTACCTGATTATCAAACAGGATTGGCCCGGAATGATGAGAGGCGTTTACGGAGACCCGAAACGATTCTTTGATACCTATTTCAACCACTTCCCCGGCGTATATTTCACAGGTGACGGCGCCCGGCTGGATGAAGAGGGATTCTACTGGCTGATGGGCCGGGTGGACGATGTCATTAACGTCTCCGGACACCGCATCGGCACAGCCGAAGTGGAAAGCGCCCTGGTATCACACGCCAATGTGGCTGAAGCGGCTGTGGTCGGCTTCCCGCATGACATTAAAGGGCAGGGAATTTACGCTTATGTTTTCCTCAAGGGAGGCATGGTCGGCACCCCGGACATGAAGAAAGAGCTGACCGCCCATATTACCAAGGTCATCGGTCCGATTGCCAAGCCAGATGTTATTCAATTTGTCGCCGGCATGCCCAAAACCCGGAGCGGCAAAATAATGAGGCGCATCCTGCGTAAGGTAGCCGAGGGTGAAACCAGCAACCTGGGCGATATCACCACACTGGCTGACCCGGGCGTGGTGGAACAGATAATTACCGGCGCTAAACAGGAAGTGCGCGGCAAATAGCACAATAAATAACCCCGGCCCCCGTAAGGGGGCTGGGCGTTATCTTGAAAAACCTGTTCTTTAAACCAGCCTCGATAAATACTACTAACTCAGAAGGAGTTTTATAATGCCTAACGAACAAACATCCAACAAAGGTTGGATAGTCACCCTAGCCGGCACCGGTATCAATCTGGCCCTGGGTGTGCTCTACTCCTGGAGCGTCATCTCCAAAAAGATACCAGACTCATGGGGCTGGAATGAGGCGGAAAAAGCCTTGCCCTACACCATTGCCTGCCTGGTCTTTGCCATTATGATGGTCCCGGCCGGCAAACTCCAGGACCGTTTCGGCCCGCGGCTAATCGCCAGTTTGGGCGGACTGTTTACCGGACTGGGATTAATATTGGCTTACCAGTTCAACTCGGTCGCCATGTATGTCCTGTGCTTCGGCGTCCTGGCCGGCACCGGATTCGGATTCGGCTATTCCTCAACCACGCCGCCGGCCATAAAGTGGTTCCCGCCGGCCAAGACCGGAATGATTGCCGGAATCGTGGTGGCCGGATTTGGCCTGGCCTCGGTCTACATCGCGCCTCTGGCCCAGTATCTTATCGGGCTCTATGGCGTGCCGACCACCATGCTGATATTCGGTATTTCATTCTTAATTGTCGTGGTGATTCTGGCGCAATTCCTGGTCAATCCGCCTAAAGCCGCGCCGGCTACTCAACCCGGCACAACCACCCCGGTTAAAACCGGCGATTTCCTGGTCGGCCAGGTTTTAAGAACCTATCAGTTCTACGTTCTCTGGCTGATGTATGCCTTTAACGCCGGCGCCGGATTGATGGTCATCGGCAAACTGGCCAAGGTCGTCTCGTTCCAGGCGTCTTACGAAGCCGGTTTCAAGCTGGTCGCCCTCCTGGCCATCGGCAATGCCGGAGGCAGAATCCTGGCCGGCATGCTCTCTGACAAACTGGGCAGAATCAGAACCCTGCAGTTATTCACCCTGTTCCAGGCCATCCTGATGTTCCTGACGCCGTTTGTGGACAGCGCCCTGGTTCTGGTGTTCTTCGCCATCTGCATCGGAATGAACTACGGCTCCAATCTCTCGGTCTTCCCGTCCATCACCAAGGACTTCTTCGGCCTGAAGAATTTCGGGGTCAACTACGGGCTGGTCTTCACGGCTTGGGGCGTGGGTTCTCTGCTGGCCCTGGTCTCGGGTATTGTTTACGACCGGACCGGGAGTTTCCAGCTGGCCTTCTTCTTAGCCGGCGCATTGTTGATAGTCAGCATTATTCTTTCCTTTACCATCAAGAAACCTAAAAACAGCCAATAAATCACCGGCCATAAAAAATCCCCCTGCATCAACTGGTGCAGGGGGATTTATTTTATCACTAAAGTCGTCATGCCCTGAACGGTCTAACCGGCACAACAACCAGATTACTGTTTCTTCTTCTTCATTGCAATAATAATGCAAGCGGCAAATCCGCCGAAAACGATACCGTAAACCAATACGCCGATTACTATCGCCAGAATGTCATTATTAGCCATGTTCTACTCCATTCCTTTCTTGGGTTTAATCACCATCAGGATAACCGCCACCAGAGGCACGGCAATCACCAGGAACCAGCCGCCGTAAAGCACGGCTTGGGACGGATACCCGCCGTAAACCTTTTCGATAGTCGCCATCAGCGTCTGGTAGCCCATTATTGCCAGTAGCGCCGGCGCCACAATCATTATCATCACATCCCACCAGATGCCGATTTTGAAATCGGACAGTTCGTTGACATATCTCCGGATTTTACCCGTGCCGATAAAATAACCTACCGCGATACATTCCAATAAACCGGCAATAATCAGCAGGAAGTCGCCGTTAAAATGGTCCACGATATCCAGCCAGTAATATCCGGTCGTGGTAATAAAGAGTATGCCGCCGGCAAACCCCAATATGCCCAGGATAATATTAACCAACGGCCGGTTCCGGGACCATTTATCCAGCACGCCGGCCGTGAACGCCTCGACCAGCGAAAAGGCCGAGTCAATGGCGACAAAAATCAGCATGGCGAAGAACAGCACGCCGAAGAATTCAGGCCAGAACGGGAATTGGCTGATGATGGTCGGATAGGTCACAAACATCAGGGATGGACCGCCTTTAGCCACGTCCGCCACGCTCACGCCCTGCTGATGGGCCAGGAATCCCAGCGCCGAAAACACCGCTAAACTGCCTAACAGCGAAAATGCCGTATCGCCCAGGCAGACGATAAAGGCGTTGTTGACGATATCAGCTTTGCGGGGCAGGAAACTGGCGTAGGCAATCATTATCCCGAATCCGATGGACAGCGAAAAGAATACCTGACCATAGGCCGCAATCCAGACCTTGGGCTCGAGCATCTTGCTGAAATCAGGCGTCAAGAGATACCTCAATCCATCCATTGCGCCGGGCAGAGTTACGCCCCGGATTACAAATAAAATCAATATCCCGACCGGAATTGTAGCCGTGACCCAGACCACCTTACTGACCGTCTGGGCGCCCTTCCAAATAGAACGTATTATCCAGACCCACATCCCAAGCAGAATGGCCAGCAGGCCCCATTTAATACTGCCGACAGTCAGCACGTCCTTGGCGTCCAGCAATCCCATATACTCCTTGAAAAAGAATTTCTCGGTATCCTTACCCCAGCCCAGGTTAAAGGAATAACCCATATAGCTGGCCGACCAGACCATGATGACCGAATAGTAGCAGACCAGGACGAACCCGCACAGGATGGTCAGCCAGCCGACCCATTCCAGGTATTTCTTGGAGCGTCCGAAGGCGCGCGGCGCGCTGGACTGGTTCATATGCCCTAATCCAAATTCCAGTATCATCAGCGGAATCCCGGCTGTCAATAAGGCAATCAGGTAAACAATCAGGAATGCCCCGCCGCCGTTTTCATAACAGATAAACGGGAAGCGCCAAAGATTGCCCAGTCCGATAGCCGAGGCCACCGCGGCCAGGATAAATGTCGGCCGGCTGGTCCAGCCATCCGCCGAACGCTCGGTCGTATCCTTGAACTCTGTCATAGATAATCATCTCCTGTATTTTCCCCTCTCCCTTAATGGGAGGGGTCAGGGGAGGGTGATTATTCCCCCTCACCTTAATCCTCTCCCGCAAGGGGAGAGGAAATATTTCAGAGGCCTTGTTGGAATTTCTTTAGCAGTATAACCTGTGCCCGGAAAAGTCAAGATAATTTATAGACATTCATAGATAAAAGATTTATATTTCAGTAAGCAGATTCAGCGGACCTGCCTGCCGGCAGGCAGGTAAAACAGATTAAGCAGATAATTTATAAATCCGCTAAATCAGCAAAATCAGCTTAATCCGCTTACGCAATTATGAATAAAGTATCCATCACATTCTCTCCGTCCGCCAAGACCGTCCAGGTCGTCCAGGGCACGAGCATCCTGGACGCGGCCCGCGAGGCCGGACTGCATATCCAGAGCGTCTGCGGCGGCGATGGCGTCTGCGGCAAGTGCCGGGTAATTATTAAATCTGGCAAAGTGGAATCACCGCCCACCGGACTCTTGACC
>Ga0208373_1000957_pt1 | contig 42639 bp, 46 predicted proteins | sample RifOxyC2_FD_184036 | JGI IMG/M metagenome (GOLD analysis project Ga0208373, IMG submission 184036) | Soil microbial communities from Rifle, Colorado - Rifle Oxygen_injection C2 (SPAdes) | ecosystem: Environmental > Terrestrial > Deep subsurface > Rock core/Sediment | place: Rifle, Colorado...
TCAAACTGTTCTCTTGTGATATCGCTTGGATACGGTTGTCGCACAGAACAAAAAATAGAGGCTTATTTAATAACCTCTATTTTACTGTATTTTTTGAAAAAAGATTATAGACAGGCTCTCAGAAAAAGAAGGTAGAAAGGCTGATTTCATCCATGCAATAAAACCTCGTTCTTCGTCACGGTATCCATTTTCAGATGATTCCTCATCTGAAGAATGGATTGCATTCAGTACGTCAAAATGATCCAAAACGTATTGTAAATAAGGAGCGACGGCATCCCTCATTTCTTTGATCGTCCTTTCTTCTGCTTTTTCGAACAATTCCCGTCTCAATTTCTTTCTTGTATCAAGATCAGCGATCATAACCGACCAGTCTGTCTCTCGGAAGATTTCAGGATCATCCCATGGAAACTCTATAGTCTCTGCGACGGTGGGAACGATATTTCGAAAAAACCAAAATTCAGCCCTTTGAATCCTCGTTTTTTCCCTCTTTTCTCTCGTCTCCCCGTCCTCAACGCCTTTGACTTGTTCATCTATTATTCTTCTGTCAGTCGTTGATCCTTCTCCTCTTCTATACATAAGTACGTCTTTTAATATTCTTCATTTCCAAGAGATTGCAATGAAACGACCGCCTCCTGCATTCGTATCCACGCAAGTGACCTGGTGTCCGATCGAGGCATAGCCCAACCCCGAAACCAGACCCACATATCCGGTCCCGACAATGACAGTCTTCATACGCCGAAAAGCGTAACGGAGATCGGACGGATCGACAAGAGGCAAACAAAAAAGACCGACGAAGAACCGCCGGTCGAACGCCACATCCACCCTCGCAAGGCTACTTTCGGAATCCAGAGGGAGACTGGAAGGAAAGAGACTCCAGAACATTGGAAACCTGGCTCGGGGCCAGTTTTCCGCTCAGGACTTCTTCCCTTACCATCCGAAGAAACTCTCCCAACAACCTGAGGACGGCTTCTGCGTCGAAACTCCCTTCCTCAAGGTCCAAACGGTTTTTTAGGTTCGGGAAATGACGGAAGATCATCCCCAGCCATGCCTCCTCTTCCTCCACGATAAATCTTTGAAAGATCGCCCACTCTACCTCTATCAAAATCCGAATAACCATCCTTTCCATCTCAACTCCTCTCCAATGTCTCGAGGTAAGTGACAAGATCCTGCGGACACAGGAAGGCGTCGCTCTCTCCATCCGGAATCTCGATCCCAAATTCGCTCTCTATTGCCATCACCATCTCGACGACTGATAGGGAATCAACCCCCAATTCTTCCCAGCCCTTTTCCATATCAACGACCGCCCGAGAGTCCTCAGAAAACCCGAACCCTTCGGTGAAGATGACCCGTCTGACCCTTTCCTTAATGGATTCCACAAATCCTCCCTTGAAAGACCATCCGATTTCAAAAACGAACAACTTCGGTGCTATCTCAGCACAATCCTGAAAAAATTTCCAGTATTGCCACCCCTCCCCCTTTTTCACCAAAGACCAAAACGGACGTTCCACCCATTTTGTAGCAAAAAAACAATCATGGGGACCTTCAACTCCTCCGAAGAAAAAGAAAATGATTCTGGTTTCCGGGCCCGAAACAAAGAGAGGGGATCCATGGACCAGAAAGAAATTTTCGTATACGAAATGCCACGAAACCAGAAGCCGGAAAACTTGAATTGCATCCCTCCTTTCCCCAGTCCTGCGGACCAGGAAATGGAACGTTGCTGTTCCACAAATGTAGCCGTATGAGAGCGTTCATCGAATCGAATACGCAACGCATAGAGAGAATGGACTCGGTGTTGAAAAAGGAGTGATTTCCAAGTTTCGTTCTGAAAATTCCACTGCAGAGACAACCCCTTTTTGCGTTCGACGACTGTTAAAACCGATTCGGAACCACTGCCGCCAAGTCCCAAAAGAGTCTGCTTGATTTTTTGTTCCGCTTCCGGTTTTCCCCTTCCGGAAAAAAAGAGAAGATGCTTGGCAGCAAAATCCAAAAAGAGCGGCAGAGAAACAAGAAGGAGGACGGGGAGGGGAATGAGAAAAAAAAGTATTTCCTCATCCCCCGCATCGATCCCAAGACCTACAAACAGCATCAAAAGAAGGAGGGCCCAAACTCCCACAAAAACAAAGACGGAAATAAATAGGAGGAAAAACCTAAGGGCGGAATGGAAAGAAGGTATCTCTTCCGTTTCCATACGATTATCGCACAACGAGATTGACTAATTTTCCTCGAACGTAAATCGTTTTTACGATCTCCTTCCCTTCCAAAAACTTTTTTACGTTCTCATGGGCAAAGGCGGCTTCCTTGGCAGCCTCCTCATCCGCATCCGCTACCATCATAACCGTGCCGCGCAGCTTTCCATTCACCTGCACGGCCATCTCAACCGTTTCCTCCTTGATCAAAGCTTCATCATAAGCCGGCCACGGCGCGCAGGAAATGGAAGATGTCTTTCCAAACCGCCCCCATAACTCCTCGGCCAGATGCGGCGCAAACGGAGCCAGAACGAGCAAGAGTTTTTCGTAAATCGATTTCGGAACGGCATCCGCTTGCGAAAGCGCGTTCACAAATCCCATGAGCTGGGAAACGGCCGTGTTGAAACGGAACGCGTCAATATGTTCATCCACTCTCTTCATCGTTTGATGGAGCGACCTCACGAGAGCCGGATCTTCTGGAATCTCCTTTACCTTCTCCTGCAAATTCCACACTTTTTCTAGAAATCGGCGCACCCCCACGATTCCTTCCGGATCCCAAGACGCGGCCTCATCAAACGGGCCCATAAACATACTGTAGGTACGGAACGTGTCCGCACCGAATTGTTCCACGATCTCGTCCGGATTCACGACATTCCCTTTGGACTTACTCATCTTCTCCCCACCTTTGGCCAAAATCATGCCATGGCTCGTGCGCTTGGCGTACGGCTCTGAAATCGGAACGCAACCAATATCAAAAAGAAACTGGTTCCAAAAGCGCGAATAGAGCAGATGTAGCACGGTATGTTCCATGCCGCCATTGTACCAATCAACCGGCATCCAATAGTTGAGACTCTCTTGCGAGGCGAATTCTTTCTCATTGTGGGGATCACAATAACGCAAGAAGTACCAACTTGAACCAGCCCAGTTAGGCATCGTGTCTGTCTCCCGCTTTACCGACCCGCCACAGCGTGGGCAGGTTGTCTGGACCCAGTCTTCAATTTTCGAAAGGGGGGACTCGCCCGTATCCGTTGGTTCGTAATGCTCGACATCCGGAAGAGTGAGCGGTAAACAAGATTCAGGAAGGGAGATCCAACCAGGATTCATCTCTTCCCCTTTGGATTCCGGATTCCCTTCCCTAGCGCAGTGCTCACAATAAACCAGCGGAATCGGCTCGCCCCAGTATCGCTGACGAGAAAAGACCCAGTCGCGGAGTTTGTACTGAACCTTCCGTTGACCCTTCCCATTTGCTTCGAGCCATTGGATTATTTTTTCTTTGGCTTGCTCGACTGAAAGGCCATTCAAAAAATCAGAGTTAACCAAAACGCCGTCGTCAACAAACGCGTATCCTCCCCTCCTGACATAATCCCAAGCTAATTGATCATCCGGGATACTAACCGTTTGGGCCACCTCATCTTCATCAACCCAAACCAGGTCATGAAGGGCTTTTTCCTCTTCCGTGATTTCCCGTTGCGTGTGGTCAACCAATTCAAAAATGAGGGGGTACACATGCACCACGCGATTCACATTCTTATGTGCCGCAAAAAAACTGGCTTGCGTCTCTAAGGGAATTTTCTCGACAAAATGCACATGTTCGTATCCCGTTTCTTCCTGAATTTCACGTATCGCGGCCTCTATCTCTGTTTCACCTTGTTCAATTCCACCGATAATGAAATTTCGCGGCTTTTCTTTCCCCCACTTATCGCCCTTTAAAAATTCAATAAGGACCTCCTTATTTTTTGAATCGCGCAAGATCACATGTACCACATCGCGCTTCGTATCTTCCTTATCCGGCCGTGGCGGATTCTTCACGTCCAAAAGCGCCGGCATAATAACCTGCTTAATCGGCAGGCTGTATTTCTTCGCGAACTCAAAATCCCGCTCGTCATGTGCGGGCACGGCCATGATCGCACCGGTTCCGTAGGTTGCCAAAACATAATCCGCGACCCAGATAGGAATCCGTTCGTTGGTTGCTGGATTCACCGCATACGCGCCTGTGAACACACCAGTCTTTTCCTTCCCCTCGGCCGTGCGTTCAATCTCAGTCTTGCCGTGGGCCGAGGCAAGATACGATTCAACGTCCGCCCGCTGATCCGGCATCGTTATCTGAAAGACCAGCGGGTGTTCCGGAGCCAACACCATATAGGTGGCACCGAAGAGCGTGTCGGGACGGGTCGTAAAAACGCGAATGGTTCCCTTTCCTTCCTCAATTTTAAAATCTACTTCCGCTCCTTCACTTCGCCCAATCCAATGTTCCTGTTGAACCTTCGCCTGGGGAATATAATCCACGTCCTTAAGGCCTTCAAGGAGCTTATCTGCATACTTTGTGATGGCCAGCATCCACTGTGCCCTGTTGCGTTTCTCAACGGTCTCTCCGCAACGTTCGCAGGATCCGCCCACGACTTCTTCGTTGGCTAATCCGATCTTGCAACGCGGACACCAATTGATCGCCATCTCTTTTTTGTAGGCAAGGCCGTGCTTGAATAATTGCAAAAAAATCCACTGCGTCCATTTGTAATACGTCGGATCCGTGGTGTTCATTTCCCGGGACCAATCAAAGGACAGACCCAAACTCTTGATCTGCCGTTTGAACGTGGCAATGTTTTCTTTTGTCACGTCCTGCGGTTTGCGCCCGGTTTTGATAGCGTAATTTTCCGTTGGCAACCCGAAGGCGTCCCATCCGATGGGATAGAGGACATTAAATCCCTGCATACGTCGTTTGCGACACAGGATGTCCATAGCCGTATACGACCGCGGATGACCCACGTGAAGCCCGGCGCCGGATGGATAAGGAAACTCGATCAGGCCGTAAAACTTGGGTTTGGAACTGCCGTTCTCAGCCTCAAACGTATGGTGGGCATCCCAATAGTTCTGCCATTTTTTTTCAATTTCCTGATGGGGATAAGGCATAGGTGTAGGGATGGGTTTTCAACCCATCCTTTTGAATAGAATAGGGGAATAGTGTCCAACCGAGGTTAACATAAATTACCAAAACGAAACAAATCCGGAAAATAAAAAGAGGCGCCGAGAACCAGCGCCTCCGCAAAACGAAAAAGAACATGAAAGAACGGCCTACTTGCCGTCACCGAAGAGTGTTTGTTCATCGGAAGTCGGTCCTGGAGACGGAACCACGACCGGAGGAAAAACCAGTTCAATTCGGATAACGACCTTTTCGCCTGGAACAGATTCCGAACTAACAACCTTACCGCTCCATGTCTCCGAACCGACCCTGAGAACACACAAAGTTCCTTCAACGAGGATACTTTTTTTCATCATCCCTCCTCTTTCTCTTTGAACGTGAGATGGACACAAACAAAAATGGCCCAGGGACATTCCCTTGGCCCTCTTCCCCGCCTCTACTACACACAAATCTTGTCTACAAAAATAACGTAAGAGAATCTCATCCTTGTGTCAAGGGGGATCCTACCCTACCATAGCAAATGTATGATTTCTGAAATCTACCCATCTGTTTGGCGCGCTTCCGGATCTCTTCCAGGGCCAAACATTTTTCTGATCGGCGGCACGCACGGAAATGAACGTACAGGTATTGAAGTTATTCGTGTTCTGCGGGACCGCTTGCGGGGTGGATCCCTTTCCTTGGAAAAAGGAACCCTGACATTGGCTGTTGGAAACGTAAAGGCTGCCGAAGAGAACGTGCGCTATTTCGACGGACGGGATCTAAACCGCTGTTTTAATCTGGACCGGCTGGCCGCTCCGCCGGATGGGACATACGAAGACGCGCGGGCGCGGGAGCTCTCCGTGCTTATTCGGGAAGCGGACGTTACCCTAGACCTACACGCGACCAATAAGCCATCCGTGCCCTTTGCGGCTTCCAAACGGGATGCTGCTCACGAACGCGTCTACCGTTGGTTTGCAACGGAAATCGTTCTTACCGATCCGCATTACATCCTGGGGGGAGAGCCTGCTACGACGGATGAATACGCCGATGCCGTTGGAAAAATTGGCATCTGCGTGGAAACCGGCCAAGCCTCCGACGTTTCCGTTCTTCCCCGTGTTCTTCAGGCTCTTGACGGACTCCTGCGAGACTTCGAGCTTATCGCAGGCCCTGTTCCCGAACCTCCACCAGAACCCACTTCTGTCTACGTGCTTGACCAGGCAATCATCCTTACATCGAAAGGATTTCACTTCGCCAATGGAATGGGGACGCATTCATTCCAATCTGTAAAAGTCGGAGATATTATCGGTTATGTAGGAGAGGAAACGCTCACGGCAAAAAAGAACGGCGTGATTCTTTTTCCAAAAACACCGGAATATCAGACAGAGGGAAAACCTGTGGTCTACCTTGCTTCGCAAATGGACTGAACTCAAAAACAAACAGCCACGTTGCCGTGGCTGTTTGGGTAATCGACTGCGGATGGATCCGTTAGGCTTGTGCTTCTTCGTCTTTTTTCTCTCCTTGTGCTTCAGCGTCGGGAGGAAGAACCGGTGCTTCCTGTTCAGGAGCCGCTTGCGTCGTCTGATCGTCTGTCGTTGGGTCGGACATAAAAGGGAGCGCTGCGCGCATTAAGAATGAACAGCCTCAAGAGAGACCTCATCCAACTTAACAGTTCTGCGGTGACGGGTCAACCTTCCTTCTTTCCTTCCTTCTTGAACGAGTCGAATAACTGATAAGGTTCCTCCTTCCCTGAACACTCAAAAAAATAAAACCATTTTTATTTCTCCCTTCTCGTATGCCCTATTACGACAAACTCGTCCGCGACCGCATTCCGGAAATCATCCAGAAAAAAGGAGAAACTCCCGTCGTTCACGTTGCAGATGAGGCCGAATATCGCCGGCGTTTAAAAACAAAACTTCAGGAAGAAACTGAAGAATTTTTCGCCGCGGAAAATCTGGAAGAATTGGCTGATGTTCTCGAAGTTGTCTATGCCTTGCGCGACCTTCTCACGCAAAATCCGAAGGAACTGGAAAAGGTCAGATTACAAAAACGAAAAGAGCGAGGGGGGTTTGAAGGACGAATTGTGTTGGAAGAAACATCTCCGTAACAAAACTCGCCCAAAATAAATTCCTTCCGAAACCCCGGAGGATGATTTTTTGTCTCTTTTTTTACCTAGTGAGTGGGCCGGACCTTTTTCGTTACATTGAACCCGAGATACTTCCCCAACATGAGCCGCGTCTGAGCATCAATGGCCGGGAAGGCACCGAAAACCGTAAAGGTTATCGGAACAAGAAGCCATTGGAGGAGCATAATAAAAGAAGCAAGCGGACGAACGGTCTTGGGGCGCGGCGGAAGCAGGGCTAGAGATAGGAACGCTGTGGCAAACACACCAAGCATGGCCAACCGCATGATCCACTCCAACGTAAATGGGGCTATTTGAATAAGGGCTTCCCCATTATTGCGCGCCACGTAGAATGGAAGTCTGCCAAGAAAAAAGATAAGAATGGGAGCAGTCGCCCACGTGTACATCCCCTCCGTGTGGTTCCACAAATACCGAATTTTCTTTCGCCAGGGGATAATAGAATCCTTCCGAAAGGCTTCCACCATAACCGGGAAATGTTCCACGCCCCAGGCCCAACGACGCTGCTGGCGGTAAAGGGCGGTCAAACTTTCCCAATACGTCCCTCCCACGACTGTATCCATGGAAACAGGAAGAAACAGAGGAACAACCCGATAATGTCCGTGATAATGGAGAAATCCCTGCAAAAAGATGCGGGAATCCTCGGAGACAACATCCTTCTGCCAAAATCCAACGTCAAGCAACATTTTCCAGGGCATGGAATGGGAAGAAAACGTCCATAGGCGATCAGGCCGCCCCAATTCCGTCATGAGCCAGAAGGTCGTTCCAAAAGCAGCGACACGTACCGGTGCTGTAGCCGTCCAAATATTGTTGGAAAAAAGCGCGACCGGCTGATAAGAGGCATGGAGTGGATCGGGAACGGTCAGATAGAGATACGTAAGATAGGAAAAATAATGGGGATGGACCGCGATATCGACGTCGAAAGCCGAGACCACGACGTCCTCGGGTCGAAGATCCGGCTCTTCTCGCTCCAAAATTTCCTTCACGGTGCGACCAGAAAAATGTAAATTCGATCCCTTCCCTGGAATTTCCCCAGGAAGATCCTTGGGGTGTTCTGTAATAATGAGACGTCGAAACGTTTTTCCAAACTCCTTTTCCATGACTGCGGCCGCGGCCAGAAATCGCTCATGGTCCCGCTCTTCCCCGGCCAGAACAATGATCAATCGATCTTTCGGATAGGCCGAATCGCACAAGGACTGGAAGGCTGCACGGATAACGGAAACATCTTCCTTATAGGTCGGCAGAAAAACCAGATGGATGATTTGCTCCCATCCTTTCTCTTTCCGAACACGGCTCGCCCAGTCTATTCGGATAGTCTTTCGATACTCCCTCCAGGATGCAGCCAAAAAAACAACGAAATAGGTCACCCGAAACAACCAGTAAAGATCAAAAACAATGATGAGAACCACGGCGGCTGACGGAGCAAAAAAAGAGAGGGCAACCGCCAAGGCGAAGGTTCCCCAGATAAACAGTCCTGGAACAATCTCCCACCGACGCAGAGTTCCGTGGGCGGAAGGGTTTGACACAAAAAGAAGTGAGGACTCAAGAGAGATTAATAGGGGGGTCTGTTCACGACGGGGGTTGATCGGAAGAGGATCCCCTCTCCAGCCGGTCCAGAAGCCGACCCGCATAATCACGACCACCCAAACCGAAGGCAATGCCCCCGGCAAGCGCGAACATAAGGACAAACCCCATAAAGAGGATCTGAACCAATTGTTCCGCAATCCGAAGTTGATTTAAGGCTGCCAGAAACGTAAAAAGGAGAATCGCCCACCGGGCCAAACCGGAAAGGAGATCAGGCGATGCCAAGTGGCCTGCCTCTGCCGCAAAACGAACAACACGCCGCACGGCCGTCGCGACAGCAAGTCCAATGAGAACGATCAGGACGGCAATAACGACATTGGGAACGTAGAGCGCCACCTGCTTGAGATAATCCGTAACCTGATTCCACCCCAGAATGTCAGTCGCGGCCACAAGAGCCACAATCACCAGAAACCATTTGACGATCCATCCAAACACGGCCCCCACGCGCAAATGGATGCCATATCGCTCAACGGCCTGGGACACCTCAAATCTCCGAGCGAGCTCATCCGCACGAAGCAGGATGAAAATCCGTTCCACAACACGCTGAAGCACAAAGGCCGCGGCAATGCCAATCAAAAAGACGACAGCGGCTGCCACAATCGTCGGGACCGCTTTCACAAATGGCCCACCCACCTCAAATAGAACTTGCTGAAAAACGTCTGTATTCAAATCTTTTCCCATAGATAGGGTGTTCAAAGAAAAAAATTCCTAGATGAGAGGACGGTTTCGTCGAAGCGTAATATGGGCAGGACGGTCATAAACAGGCTGGACAAAGGTCCCGGGAGGTGCCTTCCCCAAATCCTCCGGCCAAGACGGGCTTTCCATAAGGTCGCGTAAGGGGCGCCGCTCGGAATTTTCCCATCCGAGGATCGGAAGGTTTCGAACAAAAGACAGGCCGTTCATCATCGTCACGGCCAAACGGGTGGACGTAAAGGACCCAGGACCCGTAATAACAACGACTCCATCCAAATCCGCTGTTGTCTTTCCAATATGCGCCAGGACTTCTTGCGTCAAAAAAAGCATTTTTTCCGGAGCAGACTGAAACGTTTTGCAGGCAAGCAATTTTCCATTGTACTCTGCCAACCCGATTTCGACCGTACCCAAATCCTGGGCCATGAGAAAAAGGACCATAGAGAACGCTTCTCTTACCGCGCCGCCGCCGGATCAACACCTGTCACTTGAAGCCGGTCAACCATAACCACCTTCTCTCCTTCGAGAATAGAAAAAAGAAACCGATCCGTTATCTGCCGACGATACTGAAATTCGTCGCGTGACATAAGCGTGTAGTTGATTTCACAACCCATTTCTTCCTCAAACGCCATAACAACCTTTTGAAGCGGGTTTTGGGCAATACTCCCGATAATAAGCAGATCCGTCGGAACCGTGGCGTTATCCACGAACCTCCCTGTAAAAATCAAAACATCTACCTCCCCGTTGGCTTGAATCTCTTGAACAAGACTCTGTTTCAAAAGGATGTGAACCTTTTTAAAAAAACCCTTCAAGTCATGCGAAAGAAGGAAATTTTCATTCAGTCCATAAAACCTTTTCCGATCTGCAAGAGATTTTGGACGACGTATAGACCCATCTTCCACTGCGGCTCCTGGAAATCCTTTATCATCCAAAAACCCGAGATCCACCAAATTTTTTAATTCTCTTCGAATGGAATTTAATTGTGTATTCAAGCGACGTGTCAATTCCCGAACGTAAAAAGTCTTGTCGGGATTCTGGAAAAAAAGAGTGAGCAATCGCGCCCTTGTTTTTGATCCAAAAAGCTGTTCAAGACGGAATCCCGATGGTTTCATAAAAAGGAAGAGGGAGGGGCGTTTCAATTGCATGGAAATGCAACTTAGTATAATGTACCTGAAAAGGAGGAAAAAGAGCAATATCCGATCCATGTCCGGTATGACGGTCTCCTCCGTTCAACTCAAAATAGCGCGCCTGGACGGGCCTGCCGGTTCGTTTGTTTTTAACAAAGAAATCCGAGAACCTTCCGGATGGCTGTTTGGTATTTTTCCATCCCATCCCTTTTCTGAAGCGATCCAGTCCGCGATCGGCCTGATTCTAAACACCTTAGAGGAAACAGCCGAAAATCCGGAAGTCCGAGAAAGCCAACATCTTTTTGAATGCCTTCTCCAACGCCTAAACGAAACCGTGGCAGAAGCGTCGCTTTCCTTCCCGGTTTCTGCTTCACCTTCCGATTTTCGAATCGTCGTCGGCCTAGCAACAGAAAACAAACTTTTTCTTTCGGGAACAGGGGAAACATCGACCCTCTTTCTCCACCGGCTTCCGGATGAACGTTTTCAAGTTTTCAATCTCTCTCGTGGCCTTCAAACGGAAAGTGGCCTTCCATCTTGGGAAAAAATCTTTGCCGTGGCCCTGGAAGGAGATCTCTCCCCGGGAGATGTCTTCTGCGCTTCCAATCTTCAACTCCAACAAGAAATCCCGGCTGATGAACTTCATGCTGCTTTGACGACTCTGCCGCCGCAAGGAGCCTCGGCCCAAATCCGCCAATTTTTTCCAGCAGAGACGGATTGTGCTCTCTTCATCCTCAAAGTTCAGGCGCTTGGAGACGAGCATTTCCTCCCTTTTGAATCTGAAGCGGACGAATCCGCGGCTGCATCCTTGTCTCGTTTACAAGAGGAAAGAAAACAAACCGCGCGCGTGCTGGCAGACCAGCGACCCACAATCCCGGCCTCCTTTTTCCGTTTGGTTGCAACCTATGGGGAACGCCTAAAACGAACGTCGCGTGGTCTATGGCGTGGACCCATCCGCCGAGCAGCTTCCTTTGGGTTGTTGGCAACGTTGCGTGGGCTTTCTTCCGTTATTCGGGTGTTTCAGCGGACGTTTTCGGCCAATCGATCATTCCAACGCAAAACCGCCCCGGCTCCCGCCCACCCGGATCGTCTCCGGCGCGGATTACGAATGCGCTTTTCCCTCATTGCAAACCATTTCAAACACCTTCCGCGCGCGACACAATGGACCTTTGTCGGAGCTGTTTTCCTTTGTCTCATTCTGATCTTCAGTGTGCGCGCCGCTGCCCGTTCCCAGGCCCACAAAGCTGCCGAACAGGCGTTTCTCCAAGCTGTCAGCGCCGTCGAAGGCAAGCGCGACGAAGCGGCTGCGGCTTTCATCTACAAAGACCTCCAGAAAGCCGCTTCCTCTTTGTCAGAAGCCTTCGCTCTCCTGCCGTCCATTCCGATAAAAATTGAGGGAGAAAAAGAACGTGTAGACACGCTCCAAAAAGAATTAGAAGGAATGCAAAAAAGGGCTCAAAAAATAACATCCCTTTCCAATCCCGCACTCCTCGCCGACCTCTCAAGTTTGTCTCCCGATCTTTCCGCGACGTCCTTGGCCTGGGACGGTAAGACCCTTATTGCAGCTGGCAACGACCGTCGTTGGTATGTTCTCAAGGATCGCAAGCAATGGGAACGAATGGAAATGCCGGAACCCCTTCCTCTTTCCGAACGCCTTTCTTCCGATGACGGAACCGTCTATGCCCTCCATACACCAGGATCCGTCTCTCTTTGGCAAGCCTCTTCAAAAATCGGGAATGCGTCCATTATCTCCGCTGCTGAAGGACATACATGGAAAAACGTCTTTGCGTATGCGGATCGCCTTTACCTCTTGGATCAGCAGACGGGAGGAAATGCCCCGAAAATTTCCATCCTGCGTTCCAATCGTTCCGGTTCTTCCCTGTCCCAACCCGCCCCCTGGCTCAAGACCAACACGACCGACCTCTCCGATGCCGTGGCGTTGGCCGTGGACGGAACCGTTCTTGTCCTAAAAAAAGATGGAAAAATCGTTCGTTTTGTGAGCGGCAGCGAGGTTTCCTGGCCTCAAAAGAGTGTGGAGCCGGCCATCGCGAATGCCGTCGCAATTCAAACGAGCGCGGCGGATGATTTCATCTCCCTTCTCGACTCGGAGTCAGGACGTTTAGTCGTTTTTCACAAGGAAACAGGCGCTCTTGAAATCCAATATCAAAGCGAGGTCTTCAAAGGTGCCTCAGATTTTATTGTGGATTTGGAACGGAAGGAACTACTTGTCTTGAACGGATCAAAAATTTATAGCATTGCAGCCAGTTATCTAAAGTAAAACGGTTGAGTGGAAGACATAAAAAATTATGGCTCTCTCAAAAAAAGAAAAAGAAATTCTGTCATCAATTCACGTGGCGTCCGAGAATGACCCAAACAAGCCAGAATTTCCTGCGGATGATCCCCGATTTCCCGCAACCCCAACCTATAAAATAGACGTCCCTGGTTTTTCAAATGTCTGGTTAAAAGACGAAAGTTTTAACCCAACGGGAACGCACAAAGACCGTATGGCTTGGGAGATCATCGTGACCTATCGTGATTTTCTCATCGCAAAAAAAATGGGCCGGGTCAAGAATCCTCTGCCCACGATGTCCATCATCTCATCGGGATCGGCTGCCATTGCCATCCAAACCCAATTAAAAAAATATCGACTGCCAGATCTCCGTGTTTTAGTTGACACGAATATCCGTCGAGAAATCCTCCCGTCGATGAAAAAAATTGGATGTAGAATCTTTCAAACAAATTTGGGCAAAAAACCCCTCTTTTGGAAAGATATTTTGACCTTAACCAAGAACCCAAGGGGTTTTGACATAACTTCAAGTGAAGCGCTGGATCCAACAACGAGATTTTATGATTGGTTAAGTTATGAAATCATTAATTCTTCCCCGGAGTATTGTTTCATCCCTTTCGGAACAGGAAATTTATTCGAAAATGTCCTGAACATAAACAAAAAAGAGCTCTCAACACAAAATCATGATCCAAGATTCAAAGGAGATATTGAACAATTAAGAAGGTGCCATTTTTTGGGGGCAACAACCGATTCTCCAAAATCAAAAGCAGAGAAACTCTATTCACCCCATTTGCCTTTTGTTCATTACGATGAGCCGTGGATAAGACTTTATCGGTATGCCGGTTTTTGCGGTCCGGAGTCCAACGTCTATGTGATAAAAGAATCCTTCTTAGATCAAGCAATACAACTGGCGGAAACCCAAAAAATAAATTTTGAACCTTCAGGAATTGCCGGATTGGCCCTCCTTCTTCAAAGGAGAAAGACCATTCCTAAACAGAAAAAAATTCTCATTGTGAATACAGGAAAAACCAAGTATCCCTAAACCAGCAGCGAACATGTTTCCCCTCAAAAAAACCCCGCCAGCGACGGGGTTTTCTTTTCGGGTTGGGTTTACTTAAGGGTGACTGTTCCGCCGGCTTCTTCGAGTTTCTTTTTCATCTCTTCAGCCGCGGCCTTATCCACGCCTTCTTTCACGATCTTGGGCGCGCCATCGGCCAAATCCTTAGTTTCCTTCAAGCCGAGGCCGGTCAGTTCGCGTAACACTTTAATCACAGAGATCTTGTTGCCGCCCGCGCTCGTCAATTCGACGGAAAAGGATGTCTTCTCTTCAGCGACCGGGGCTGCGACCGGGGCTGCGGCCATCATCATCGCCGGAGCCGCCGCACTAACACCAAACTTTTCCTCAAACACCTTCACGAGTTCGGAAAGGTCGAGAACGGACATTTTTTCGATCTGTTCGACAAGGGTTTTGAACTTCTCTGGCACTTCGACGGTCTTTTGTTCGTCGGACATAACTTTGAAAATTAGCCTTCCTTGCAGAAGAAAAATAATAAAAACGAATTGGGGAGACCGTTTTACGCTGTCGCCTTCCCTTTTTCCTCCTGGATCGCGTGCAGGACTGTGACAAGCCCACGGATATTCCCCGCCAGCACATTCACGAACCCCGAAACCGGAGATTGGATGGAACCCAGAACTCTGCCAAGCAATTCCCGTTTCCCGGGAAGGGCGGACAGATTCTTGACCTGTACGGCATCAATAGAGACATGCTCAAGGATGCCTCCCAAGAGCTTCATTTGATCCTTCTCCTTGGCCAAAGAGGCCAAAAGCCTTGCCCCAGCCACTTCGTCATCAAAGGAAAAGGCGGCCAGAATGCTCCCATCAAAAACGGATGGATCAAAACCAGAAATGCCGGCTTGATCCGCAGCAAGCTTCAGGATCGTCTTTTTGGCAACAGCGACGTCCACGCCCGCGGCCTTGCCCTTGGCACGCAAAGCATCCGCGTCCTTCATGGTGAATCCATGCACGGAAATAAAGGCGCCGCCTTTCATGCGACGAAACTTCTCTGTGAATTCCTCCACGTCAGCTTCTTTTTGTTGGCGAGATTTCGCCATAGAGATTCGACCTTTAAAATTCTGTCGCGCAAGAAGGTGGGTGCGTACCCTACCGCCTCCAACCTCTGCCCAACAAGACTAAATAAAAACTGCGACGAAGGGCCGCAGAACATGAATGGCCAAGCCATTCTTCCCTTCCGAAAAATCGGGGGGAATTTCGCCTCGATGGGACTTATGTCCGGCCTTAAGGCCGGACCACCCATGGTCTGCGGCGATTCGATTGCGAGAATATCCTATAACGGATCTTTTTTATCGTCAAGACAAAAACCCTGTCTCTTCCGTTGTCCCAATCACCGTCCCAGCAAACCCTTTCCCGGAAAGAAGGTGGGTCAAGTTTTCCAAATTGCGTCCGTTGGCCACCACTACACTGATGTTACTGTGGTCTGCTAGACGCGCGGCCACAGGATCAAACGGCACGTTCATGCCCGGATTCCATTTCGTTCCCATCATGCGACGAAATTCCTTCCAAGCCATACGGCAGATCGGTTCTGCGTCCGAATGTTCTTTCGGATTCTTATCATAAACATAATCCACGTCCGTCAGGTTTACAATCACTTTGGCCCCAAGCCGTCGCGCAAGGCGGACTGCAACATAATCTGTCGACCATCCCGGTTTCCAGCCAGCGGCAATCAGGACCGGTCTGGTCCAGTCACGCAGGGGACGCGACGGATCTTTCACCACGGTCGGGTGAGCCGTGCGTCGAAAAACCGTGCGTAGAAGATGAGCGTTCAAGCGTGTGGCATGGATGCCGAGCCAATCCAAATCTTCATTAACAACGACGCCAACCTGTCTGGCAGCCTCTTGATAACGTCGGGAAGGGGCGCCGCCGCCCACCACGATGACAAAACGCCATCCGCCTTTCGCAGACTTTTCAATGAGATTTTTAAATTTTTGGAGAAAGACCGTATCAATCCCTTCCTTGGGAGCGACAATCGAACCGCCGATCGAAAGGACAAGAACTCCGGATTCGGGAGCCACAAGACCCGGAACGCCGGAAAAATCCTGAATCATAGAGCACAAAAGACAATCAAAAAAACGCGCCGTGCGCGTCAGGGGGAACGGTCGAGTGTTTCTTCTCCGTCCAGGACGGTTTCGGAAAATCGATCCTTGATCTCGCGGATCCTATTTTCGACCTGTGACAGATAACGTTTGCAAACCTGCGCAAGTTCAAGCCCGCGTTCGAATTTCTTGAGTCCTTCTTCCAAATCGCCGGATCCTTCCTCGAACCACCGGGTGATGCCCTCAAGCTCTTCAAAGGCTTTAGAAAATGGCAATGGTTTTACCGAAGATCTTGGAGACATACCTCATTTTTTTACAGGAGTTTCTGGCGGCCCCTTCCATTCACCCGAATAACCTCCGCCTCAAAGGATCCGCGAGCTAATTGTACCGTCACCTCCCTGCCGGAAGCAAGGGTGGAGGCGTCGGTTACCACACGCCTTCCGTCTGTCACAATACCATATCCGCGCGCAAGCACGCGTTTGGGATCCACGCTGCCAAGCACGCGTTCCTGCTGCCGCAAACGCTCGTCCCAGCGCTGGCACCAAGAAGAAGTGCGCTCATTGAGCCACCGAACCGAAATTTCAAAACGGCCACGATTACGTTCAAGAGCGAAGGTCATAGTCCGAGCCGCATCTGCAATCAGCCGATGGCGTTCAGCTGCACTCGATGTCAACTGGTCCTCCATAAACCGCACAATGGATGTGACTTCCCGCGCAACATCTACACGGCTGGGGAAGAGACGCTCGGCTGCATTCGAAGGCGTTGAGGCGCGCACATCCGCCACGAAATCACAGAGGGACTCATCCCGTTCATGCCCGACCCCACAAACGACTGGAATCAAAGATTGGAAAACGGCACGAGCAACCGATTCGTCATTGAAGGCGTGCAAATCCTCAAGAGCACCCCCACCTCGGATGAGAACGACAACCTCGGGCCGCTCTCCTTCAGACATCCGACTGAAAAACGCCAGAGCCGAAACAAGACGTGCGGGGGCATCCCTTCCTTGAACAGGCGTTGGAAAAAAAAGAATTTCCGCTCCACCCCAACGGTTGCGCGCTACGCGCAAAAAATCGCCATAAGCGGCCGCGTCAGGGGAAGTAATGAGGGCGATCCGTTCCGGAAACCGCGGCAATGGACGCTTGCGCGATCCTTCGAACAATCCTTCCGCCTGCAATTTCTTTTTTAAAAGCTCGTACGTTCGCCGAAGGGCTCCCTCTCCCACGAGTTCCACTTCCTGAACACTAAATTTAAACGTACCGTAACGAGGATAAACGTTCGGACACCCACGAACCCGAGCACGCAATCCATCCTCGAGCGGGACGTGCATCTGCCAAACGGTCAAAAAACACTTCAACACAGCTTCCCCCCCATCATCCTTCAAATCAAAACTGACCCACTTTCCCTGTGAAATGCGAAAATCGGAGATTTCCCCTTCCACGGTCATTTCTTCGGATGGAAGCTCCGACCGAAGGACATCGTTCACGAGCGCAAGATATTCAGAGACGTGCAAAATACGCATAAAGGGATCTCGGTGGGAGAAAAGAAAATTTTCCCTCTCTTCAAAATCGTTATCATTACCAATAAACAGGCTCGCTCAGCCGAAATGCAACCCAAAGGCCGGCTCCAAAAAGGAAAAACGAAATAAAAAGTTCAAGCCAAACCCATTGTCCTAATTTTTTTCCAAACCATCCGCAGCGCAAGACAGGAAGAAGGGCTCCTCCGACCAAGATCCAGAGGACAAGAGCAAATCCTGCCAGGGAAAAAGGCGTATACGGTTGCCCTATAACTTCGGGCATTTGTCCGACAAAAAAAGAATACAGAATACCGAACCCGAATCCCAAACTAACATGTACGATCAACGCTACGAGAAAGACGGCAAAGGAAGAAAGCCGTCGACCGCCCGCATGCCGAACATCAAGAAGAAGGGGAAGATCCTTCACGTTTCCCTTTTCAAAAACCTCAAGCAGAAACGCGGGGACAGCCAAAACAAAGGCGACAAGACCACCCCAGGATCCGCTAACAATGAGTTGAGAAAACATATCATTCAGGATACACAACCAAGACGACGTTCTTTCCATTCTCCACATCCCCGCCATTCCAATCATGTATGGCACCCATAAGGACATCGAAGTAGTAAACATAATCCGCTCCGTGCTTCGTTCCAGGATCGTTGGTGATAAACCCGTCTTTCGTATAACCCTTAATGACAAGCATGTGGTACAGCGGACCAGGCTGGCGGAAATAGGGATTTCCCAACTGACGGCCGGCAGATGGAACAACGACAGGATGCCCGTCCGCAATAAAACGTTTTATCTGTTCCACGGTCGGGTTCTCCACCACATCGTTCTTTCCATAGCCGTAAAACTGTTCGGCTAGAACAGCTGTCTGTTCGGCGGTTGTTGATTCGAAGTATCCAAAGAAGGCTTCCTCAAACTCTACCATCTTCAACATTTCCGCCTCTGCCTCATCCGCTGGAATCTGACCAGCGGAACGGCCCTGGTAGTACGCATGGACCATCAAAAGGGAGGCTTCCTCGCAAGCGTCTTGGTATGGTTGATCCCAATTGCCCTCCGGAGCCTGCGACGTAAACGGAACGGCCAGATTTACTTGTTTTGGAAGAGGTTCAGAAGAAGCGTCTGTTGACGGAGATCCGACATCCGGCGTTTGAGAAATGGGAAGGGCCTGGGACGACTCTAAAAGAGCGGGTGTCAGATCGCTGTCTTCGACGAGAGAATCGCTTAGTTGAGGGTCGGTGACAACAGGCACCGGTTCTGATTCTTTCTCGGTGAAATTTTGAACGGGCGCGGGTTCCTTTCCGTCCGGCTGGTTTACCAAATAGGGTTGAGCTAGCGGGAGGGAAGAACGAACCCACATGCGGCGTACGCGGCCTTCCACATCGGAGAACACAAAAATCGACGCCGCTCCGGCCACGAGCAAAAAAATCACCAAAAGGAAACCGCTTCTTTTTTTCATAGCTTCTTCAAACGGACCTGGTTTATTCGTCCCTTTTTTTCTGCTATTTCCTCCCTTTCTTCTTGTTTGTATTGAACAGCGGCCCACTGTTTCACTGCCCACGTAGCCCGTACATCATCCTCGTTATAATCCACGATTTTTTGAAGGATACTCCGTTTCTTGCCCTTGCTTGCGAGCCACTGTTCGAACCAAAGGACAGCGTTCGTCCCCACAGCCTCCCCGCCTGCCCGCCAAGAAAACCCTACGTACGAGGCAATGTCTTTTAACGAATAGAACGGAAACGGAAAAGCCACGCACGGCCGCAAGAGAGAAAGCAGATCGATCATGTTACGGTTGAAGAGGTCACGCACGGCCGCTGAGGTGCCATATTTTGATGAAAGTCGGCGGACCGTTTCAACCTCAAACCACCCGTAATGATAAATAGGGGCATCTGGATGCTTTTCGATAAAAGCGACAAATTCCTTCCAGGCCACACCTTCCTCTTCGGGCTTGCGCGCCAGGAATGCCCGATACTCTGCTTTCTCCTTCCCTTCCCGGACTTCTAAGACACCAAACAAAAATTCGGTGTCGCGCAAGGGATCGCTCTCGATGTCAAAATACAGTTCCGTTTTCGCCTGCGGAAACGGAACAGGGGCCAAAAGACGATGTGTCCCCTCTCGCAAAGCCTGGGCCTGATGCCAAATGATCCCAAGACGGACAGGAGAAATCGCACCCCCGACTTTCCGTTTCAGCTTGGCAAACGGAAGTGCGGCCAAGGCATGGAACGTCTTGAATCCAGCCTTTCGCAACAGGTCGACTTCCTCCCGCCAAACACGATTAACCACAGAAAGGTCATCGCACGATTCCGATTCTAATCGACATTCGGAAAACCATGGCGACTGCTTACAGCCTGAAGTAAGGAAATGGTTTGGCTTCTCTCCAGCCACGATCCGTTCAATCGCATCAAGAGTTAATCTGTAAGTGGATTCAAATTCCTCAATGGCATAACCAAGGACAGTTCGATCCGGGGTAATAACGTATCCATGCAAAGGCTTGATCCCTTGGATCCGCTTGAGAAGCTCCGCGTAAAAACAGCCCTGAAACCTGTGATCATCCTTCGCTTCATGCGTATGTTTCACGTCCGCGGCCACATAATAATACGGACCAAAGGACGAACGCCCTTCCACTTTTGCCAGAACGTCCGGTGTGCCAACCCAATGACCATCGACGAGCGCACCGCGATAGATTGTTTCCCGTCCTTCGCGCATAAAAGCAAGCGTTTGCCGAAACGCCTCTTCCGGATCCTCGAACGTTACTTCGGCAAGATCTGGCCGATCGCTGATAATCTCCTTTTCCTTTTCAGGGATGAGACCATCGTCGGAAAGACGTTCCAATAACGAATCGTGCAATACTCTCTTGCCTTGGGAAGCGTCAAAATAGACCCAGGTCGGACAACGCAGGTATTGATAAAAGCTCTTTTGTGTGATAAGGCGTGGCATAGCAGAAGCACCCGAAGTATACCATCTGCCCCAAGAACCATAAAAGCGGCGGCTAGACAAAAAATGCACAAACCTTATTGACAACCGCATGGATTCTCTTTTAAGGTTGCCCCGTTCAAAAAGGTTCTGACAGATGAAACACCGGCCTTTTACAACACCGAGACTTTCTCGGTAAAGGAGTAGAACATGGGAGAAGACCAAAAGGGTCTCGTGGACCTAAACAATCGGGTCGTTGAAATGACGCGGGAAGGGAAAACCTTTATGGGGGTTGTTCGAAGCAACGCGGAAGGCGTGGTTTTCCTCTCGACCGTCGATGAGGAGAACGGAAGACTCGTCAGGTTGGCCTTATCCCTCACGCGGTGGGATCTTCGTGAGGTTTCCACACCCTACGTCGGTCTCGGGGGTCTTCTGTGGAAAAGAGCTGCACAAGACGTTGTGTGGATCGGCGAACCCGTTTTGAAAATTCTCGATCTGGGAAAAAATCAGGAATTCCTCTTTGCCCTGGTGGAACGGTCCTGTCAAATGGAGGAAGCTGGGCGGCTCTCCGATAACGGTCACAGCGACCGCAACGCCATCATTGCCTTGTTGTCCGAGCCAAGCCTCGGCAAAAAACTGCTCGAAACCCACGATGACACCCTGATACCGTGGGACGATCTCTTTCGACGCGTCATCCTTTCTGAGGCGACCACACCGGCGAAAAAAATAGCGCTTTTGGATGAATGGGGAGGAGTTGAAGAAATTGTCTTGGCGGACTTCAAAGATCCAGACGAACTCTGTTCTTTCCTTCGACGACTGGAAGGTTCCATGGATGGGGACGAAATTTCGGCTGAGGCAACGACAGTCGTTATCGAGCGCCTGATCGAGCTCAGGGCGACTGATCAATTGACTAATCTGCTCGAAGAACAGACTCTGGAAACAGAGCTCGGAAGAGAAATCATCCGCCTTCTGGTTCTCCGCGCCCCTGAAAGGGTCGTGGAATGGTTCCGTGGCAGGAACCAGCTGTTTCCAACGAACCTTCCCAGACTCGCGCTCGAAATGCAGATCCTCCGGGCGTTCTTGTCTGGTCCCTCTTCGAAGAAAGCGATCGGGTGGGTGGTCACGTTGTTTGACTCTTTTATCGCCACCTCTACAAATGATGAGGGTGATCAAAGGATCAGGTTGGCGGAACAAATCCTCCTTTCCGCCCCCGACCGACTGTTTATTGAAGAACTTGCATTGGAGAATCCAGCCTGGAGAACCTGGATTATTCAGAATGCGTCTCTCGCGGATGAAAGACTTGAACGGATAATCAGGCAGTGTTCTGACCAGGAAGATCTCTTGGATGCCCTGCGAGCGATGCATTCGCGTGCAACGAGGCATCGCGTGGCTAAAGAGTTCAGGAAGGCCATTCCGAGAGAAGCCCGAAAAGAATTCGGACTCAGCTGGTGGTGGCCTTGGTAAGAGCCCCCTTCCCGAACGTAAAAAATGACCGCCGAAACGCTTCGGCGGCCTTTTCTTTTTTTAGATTTTCGATAAAACCTGACAGATGGATGGGTTAAAAACCCATCCCTACATCGATTCAACCGTCACCTTTATGATCTCATCCCCAACCTGGATTTTGTCTACGACATCCATCCCCTCAACCACTTTTCCGAAAATTGTATAATTCTTCGGAAGCGGCGTGTTGCCCAGCATAATGAAAAACTGCGAACCGTTCGTGTTTGGGCCGCTGTTGGCCATGGCCACGATGCCACGATCGTAGGTATACGCATCTGCTAATTCGTCTGAAAATTTGTATCCCGGACCCCCGTAACCGCTGCCGAGCGGATCACCTCCCTGAATCACAAATCCTTCCTCGCGACGATGGAATGTTAAACGATCGTAAAATGTCTGCTTCGTCAGATAGACAAAATTCGACACGGCCATGGGTGTCGTATCGGCAAAAAGGTCAAAAACCACGTCGCCTTTTTCGGTCGTGAGACGGATGCGCTTGTTTTGGATCTCCTCCGCTGGGAGGATTCCGGGAAAGGCTAAGGTCATTTTTTGTTTTAAGGGAGAATCGGACGTCTGCGGAACAGCCTCCGGCGGGACTTCACTGACTACCGGCACCTGAGCACACCCGGCTCCCGAAAGAAGCAGGGTAACGAACGGAACGAGAAAGAATCGCCTCATACGGATGGCGGGAAATTTTTGGGTTCCTTTTTCATCTTCGAAAAAACGAACAGATAGAGTATCTCCAAAACACCGACGGTCTGCAAGAGCAGAAGCACCACAAACCAAACTTTTTCTCCTTGACGTGCCGCTTTCCAAAGAGCCGCGCCCTTCCAGGGCAGAGACCAAAGAAGAAAAAGGGTGGCTAACGGATTCTGTTGAAGCCAACTATCCATAAAAATTACACAGCGTTTAAAAGACAGAAAGAAAGAACAAGGACAAACACAGAAAGAACAGCAACGGCATGGGAATGGACGGCTACCACGTGACAAGAAGTCTTTTTCATTTCAACAGCCCGAAGAACCGGCGTGGAAGAAGGTTTAGATGGTGTCAACGTTCCGGCCTTTAAAACAGCTTTCGCTTTGACGGAAGCGGGCCGTTTGGCAGCAACGCGCTTTGCTGTTTGTCTAACAGGTTTCGAAACGATCGTCTTCGTTTCTACGACGGCAGCGGGCACAACGGCTTGCAATCCGGACATGGAAACCGACGCTTTTAACGCTTTGGACGGATGGGGTCGACGTTTCGCCGACTTTGTAATCACAGGGACGACGATCGGAAGGACGGAGGTGCTATCCGCTCTTCCTCTTCTTTTGGTTGACATACTCCCCCTAAAAAAGGAACATAAAAATAAGATAAGAAAAGTTTAGCAGACTCCATCAGGGAGGACAACGTTCTTTCTTCCCATCAAGGATCGGGTTAGAATACATTTAGAACCACTCGCCATTCAAAAATTTTTTCTATGTCTTATCAACCTCAAAATTTTGACCACCTCCTTGGCACAGCAGGATTTAGTGACGATCTTCTCAAAAACCATTTCACGCTCTATCAAGGATATGTGACGAATGTCCAAAAGCTTTCCGACGAACTCCGCGTGCTTACAGATGGCGGCAAGATCGGCACGCCGGAATATAACGAGCTCAAGCGTCGCTTTGGATGGGAATTCAACGGCATGCGCCTGCATGAACTTTATTTTGAAAACATGCAAAAGGAAGAGAAAACTTTGGACGAAATGCCGACCCTCCAAATGAACCTTGAAAAAAATTTTGGAAGTTTCGCTGCCTGGCAAAAGGATTTCAAAGCTGTCGGAAGTATGCGTGGCATTGGTTGGGCCATCCTCTCTGAGGATCCGGCAACGGAACAGTTGTTCAATGTCTGGATCGATGAACACGATACGGGACACCTCGCCGGCAGCACGCCCTTGCTCGTCCTGGACGTATTCGAACACGCGTACCTAACCGATTATGGCATCAAGCGAGCTGATTATCTCGAAACCTTTTTTAGGGTCATCGACTGGAAAATCGTGGAGGATCGGTTCAAAAAAAGAGGTTAGTTTTCTTCCCACGGAAACCCTTCCCTTCCGAAATGGCCGTAAGCCGCCGTTGCTTCGTAAAGCGGGCGTTTCAAATTCAAACGTTCGACCACGGCTTCGGGACGGAAGTCGTATTGCTGTTTTACAAGGTTCGTAAAATCCATAAAGACACCACGACTCTTTGGGCCAGTCCCGCGGGCCGTCAGCATCAAGGGGTCCGGGCGTCCCAGAGTATAAGCGGCCGTGATCAGGACAGTATCAGCGAGTCCTTGCGCGACCAGCTGCTTGGCAACAAACCGCGCCATGTAGGCCCCGGATCGCTCGGCCTTGGACGGATCCTTTCCAGAAAGTGTGTGGTCGCCGTGCGGAATGAGCCCGCCATAAAAATCCACATGGCACTTGTTTCCACTTGCACCTGCAACCGCTTGGAAACCGCCGACAATAAAAGAGCCCGCGGGGTTAACAAGAATCTTTACTCCATCTGTCCCTGTTACCGGTTCCACGATACGTTCCAGAATGCGCGCCTGCGCGTCTTGAGGCGAGATATCTCCAGCGTGCTGGACGAGGACCGTCACATCCGTCATCTTCTTTCCTTCCATAACCACCTGAACTTTCCCGTCCGGACCCATCCAGTGAAACGTCGGATCCGCGTGACGTACGTCATCCAGCCGACGCGCAAACGCGTGGGCGTAAACGAGCGGCAGAGGAAGAAACTCCCGCGTCTCACGCGTGGCATACCCGTTTACGACAATGAGATCTGCGGCTCCGTGCACAGATTGCCTTTCTTCGGACGGCTGCTCGACATTCACAAATACCTCCGCTTCATCTGTATATCCCAAAGCCACATAGGCCCGCTTGGCCAAAACAGAGAGATCAAGATCAACCGTGGACCGCACCTCTCCGCCAATCATAATCATGCCATGACAACCCATCACCTTAAGGTCTACACGGCTGTCCGGGTCGCGACGCAAGTATTCGTCCACGATCGCGTCTGCGATCCGATCGCAAGTTTTATCAGGTTGTCCGGCCATGACAGATTCCACGGCTTTGAACATAGGATCACAATGAAATGATAGGAAAAGATGATAACAAAAACGGGGAAAAAATCAAGCCTGACTGGCTGCTAAATAGAAAAACCCGCCAAGTCCGAAGACGTGGCGGATTGAGTCAAAACGACGCGGGGAGGAAGAGGCAGCGAGCTCAGTAACAGCGCTGGACCAGCTCGAGCTCGTCCAAGTTTCCTGCCTTGATGAACTCGGCACAGATCTTGAAACGCTCGTCGATCCCATCAGCGGCCTCGAACCTTCGGACCACCTTCTGCAAAGCAGGGAGGTAAGGACGGATATCCTCAGCCGTGAGACAGCCATCGCAGATGCAGTGCCCAAGTTGGTGCTTGGACGTTTCACCGGCACGCCCGGTGATCCCAAACGGATACTGCCGGTCGCCAGAACCCACAAGATCTCTGTCGGCCAACTGGGCGAGCTGAGCGATCTCCACAAGCTGTTTGCTTCTGAGCTCCGCCTGATACTCGTCGGGCTTGGAGACCTCATCGAGCGCCGCGAAGATTCCCATCGGACCGGAGAGGATCAGTCGCTGTTCATCGAGTGCTTTCTCGAAAGCCTCGACGAACTTGGCCTCGCTCTCCCTGGTAGGTTTCTCGAGCCTCGCGACACCGAGATACTCCATATACGGCTTTCGGTCGTGCCCACCGGTCCAACGGATGATCGGGAGCTTTGGAAAATTGTGGCGCACGACACAAATGAACCGTGTCGAAGTCACTCCTTGGCCGAAATCCTTGTCGACCAAGAGGACATCAGCCTCTTTGAGGGACCCCTTGACTGCTTCGTCCAGGGTCTCCGAGACAAACCGTTGAGGGTCGAAAACCGGCCGGGTTTCAACTATATACCCAGCTTCCACGAGCAGATCCCTACCGCGGTTGAGCCACAACATGCTGTCATCAACGATCAGAACCCGCAGTCTTTCCATTATTCGTTTCCTCCACTTTTCAATTTTCGATTATCGATTTGCCTCGAGAACTAAAACCCAAGACATTTTGAGAGAACTGATGGGAAGTAAGACAGAAAATGTTCTGTTTGTCAATACGAATGAGTAAAAATGTCCTGGTCAGACGGCTTTACGTTAATCCACAAAAAAATTCTTGTTTCTCCACCAAACTTATCCACACCTGTTTGGAAATCCCAATAAAAACCGACCTTGTGTTCGGTTTTTGTTCGTTTTATACTACGAACATAACACGAACAACTTCTATGTCATCCCCCCTCACAAAAAAACAAATGGAGATTCTCTCCTATCTGCGTTCCTCCATTTCCGACCTTGGGTACGCACCAACCTATCGTGAGATTGCCAAACACTTTCGTCTCTCGTCGCCTGCCACGGTTCACCAATACATAAAAACGTTGGTGGAAAAAAACGTCATCCGAATGGGCGAGGATGGCGAGGCCCGCTCCATCGAAATCGTGCGATCAGAAAAAGAAACGACCCCTTCCCTTCTCCTTCCCCTGGCAGGCCTTATCGCCGCTGGGGAGCCCATTGAGGCGATTGAACAATATGAAACAAAAGCCGTACCAGCTGATCTTGTTATTGACGGGACAAACGCCTACGTCCTAAAAGTCAAAGGCCAATCTATGATTGACGACGGCATTCTCAGCGGCGATTACGTTGTTGTGGAACGCAATCCATCGCCGCGTGACGGAGACGTCGTCGTGGCCTTGCTCGATAATACCTATGCGACCCTGAAACGGTTCTACCGCGAGAAAAGCCGCATCCGCCTTCAACCTGCGAATCGCTCCATGGATCCCATTTACGTTAAGGACTGTATCATCCAGGGCGTGGTTCGGGCCGTTATCCGGCAATTCCAACCGGCCTTTTTTCCCTAGAGGAGGAGCGGCCGGAGGTCTCAAGTCCTCTGGCCGTCCCCTTCGTCCAAACATTTCTTCTCGTAAAAATAAAATCCGTGCGTTTGCGTCTCTTTCAATGAAAGGAACGCAAAGGCAGGGGTCCTTAAATAAAAAACTATGTCCCTTGCCACTCTTCGCTACTACCGTTCTACCGTGGCTTATGTCCCTGTTCGTCTTCGGCGACGCGTGCGACAGTTCATCCGTATTTTTTTCCTTTCGATCAGTCGGCGAAAGACAAAACAACTTGTGAGAAAATTCTTTTCGCGCCCTCTTCTCTGCGAAATCTAAAACGACCATTTCTCTCCTCATCATTAATTTTGGAACTCCCCTTCCAAAACATGCGTCCCGGGAAAAGAATCGGGGTCTTTTTCTTCGACAGTAACAACCACTCGTTCATACGCTCCATACTCTTTTCCTCCTTCCCCGCGCCACTCCAAAGAATAATCTCCCTCTTGAATATTGATCAGCTTTCCTAAAGAAAAAAAATCAAAGGGTGCCTGACGTACCAACCATCCTTCGTACGACTGTTTTTCTCTCTCAGGCTGTGGCAACGTTGCGCGAAGAGAAAGAACATATAGGCCATCCTTTGCTTCGCGTGTAGCTGTACCAGATGCGACTCCTCCCGTAACATCGGTCAGAACAGCGGTGTTGTAAGAAAGAAAAACTTCTTCTCCCGCCAACGCAGAGGAGAGAGGAACGGGGTCGACTGTTTTAACCACTGGGAAAGAAAGAAGAGTTGCCTTTGAAGTGGGGGAAGGGGGCGACGGGCGCTTTTGAAAACGCCAAACTCCAAAGAGAAACAGACTGAAAAAAATCAAACTTATGGCCACGGTTCCGCCCAGCCTTCCCGAAGATTGATTTCGATGTTGACAGCCGCGCCTTTTGGAAGACGCGACGTAAACGGGTGACATACGTATTTCTCTCTCTCACATTTTCCCTGCGGAAGCTGTTTCCGCAACCTTCTTTACGGCATCTGCTACTGTTCGTGCTACACCCGTCTCAAAAACCGACGGGAGGATACGATCCGGTTGGGGATGAGGGACGAGCCCTGCAATGGCCCGCGCTGCTGCAAACCATGTTTCTTTCGTAAAACGCTTTGTGCCGCTCTCCAAAGCCCCAAGGAAAATCCCAGGGAATGCTAATACATTATTGGCCTGATTGGGAAAATCCGAACGCCCGGTAGCTACAATAGCTGCCCCGGCCTCTTTGGCTTCTTCCGGCATGATTTCTGAAACGGGGTTAGCCATGGCAAAAAGGATGGGATCCGACGCCATGCTTCGAACCATTTCAGCCGTTACAAGACCTGGCTTACTAACGCCAAGAAAAAGATCCGCGCCCTGTAGGGCTTCCGCCAATGTTCCTGTCCTTCCCGTCGGATTGATCTGCTCTGCCACGGCCTCTTTATAGGCATTCATTCCGTTTCGGCCAGGAGCAATCATTCCGCGCGAATCAATAATGGTCATTCGTTGTACGCCAGCATCCAACAAGAGACGGGCAGAAGCTAACCCAGCCGCCCCTGCTCCCGAAAGAACAATCGAGATATCTTCCAGACGTTTCCCCACCACCTTTAAAGCATTAAGCAGCCCGGCCAAAATGACAACAGCGGTCCCGTGTTGGTCATCGTGCATCACGGGGATATCCAAGGCGTTCACGATCCGCTCTTCCACCTCAAAACACAGAGGTGCCGCAATGTCCTCCAAATTAATGCCTCCAAAAACAGGAGCAATCCGTTGGACGGTTTCTACGATCTCATCCGGATCCTGCGTGGCCAAACAGATTGGAAAGGCGTCTAATCCGGCAAACCGCTTGAAAAGAATTGCTTTCCCTTCCATGACTGGCAGAGCCGCTTCTGGACCGATATTTCCCAAACCGAGAACGGCAGAACCGTCTGTAATGACGGCGATGGTCCGACCCTTGATCGTTAGGTCATACACCTGCGATGGGTCACGGGCAATGGCTTGGCAAGGAGCAGCCACGCCGGGCGTATAGACCGTAGACAAATCGTCGCGATTCTCAATAGGGACAACGGAAACCATCTGAAGTTTCCCTCTGTGTTCCCTGTGCATACGCAGGGAGGCTTCTGCATAGTCCATAAAAGTGGCAAAAAAAACAAAACGCAAATCCATTTTACAGGTCTTCGAGCGAACGGAGAAATTCCCCTGTCTTCCTTGGCCTTTCGGTCTGACGTTCTCCTAGTTCATCAAGAACAATGATACGGTCGTCATCCCTGTCCGAAGAATGAAAAAAAGAGGACGGATCTGGATGAGCGCGGACATCCTCGCACACTCCTTTGGGAATCTCCTGAAGGAACAGAGACGGCTCTTGGATCGTCATGGCATCGTAACCGCCGGAAACCGGATACGTCAAAAAAAGTTTTTCTTTGGCCCGCGTGGCGGCCACGTAAAAAAGGCGGCGCTCCTCTTCCAATCCCCCTTCCTCTTCCAGGGCGCGCGGATTTGGAAACGATTGGCCAGTAAGCCCGATCACGAAAACAGCTTCCCATTCCAAGCCTTTGGCCTGATGAATGGTTGAAAGAACCAAGCGGTCATCTCCCGTATCGCGTCGGGATTGGCCGATTGACCCAAAGGATTCCGTCAAACTCACGTCATCCAAAAAAGCGCGCAGATCTGTGGTCTCTTCGGCGAAGCGGGCCAACTGTTCAATGTCGTCCAATCGGTCGGCTGCGTCCGGAAATTCCGCTTCCGCATAGTCCCGATAGCCGCCCATGACGACGTTACGAATAAGGTCGGACGGCAGCCGAGACCCAGCCAACGCGCGCCGCAGCAATTCCCGACAACGAACCCATCCCTCTGAAGCCCGCGCGCCCAGGTTGGGATCTAACAAGAGCAAATCTTCAGCGCTCTGGCAGGTCCGGACATACTCCACGATGTGTCCGGCGGTTGAAATTCCGATTCCCGGCTGAATACCAAGCACCCGAATCCAAGCTGCCTCATCGCGCGGATTGGCAATGACCCGCAGATGGGAAACAACGTCTTTGACGTGTGCCCGATCAAAAAACCGAAGGCCGCCTCGATACTCGTAGGGAATCCCGCGTTGCATGAGTTCAAATTCAAGGGCTTGTGAAAGAAAAGCCGCACGAAAAAGGACGGCCATGTGGGAAAGGGGGGTGCCTTCCCTCATAAGCTGCCCTACCCGATCAGCGATGTAGCGCGCTTCGGCCTTGGCGCTCACCGCAGGCGCGCGCAACGGGCGCAAGGCTGCCGGTCGGATGGCTTTTAATTCCTTGCGGAACTGATCCTTGTTGTTCGCGATCACGGCGTTAGCCAACTTCAGAATGTCGGGCGTCGAGCGATAATTCGTCGTGAGTCGAAAAATATGCGCGCCGGGAAACTGGTCCGGAAATCGAAGGATATTGCGGATGTCCGCGGCTCGGAACGAATAAATGCTCTGAGCGTCGTCTCCCACAGCCAAAAGATTGCCATGGACAGACGCGAGCATACGGACAATGTCGGCCTGAATCGGATTCGTATCCTGATACTCGTCCACCAGGATGTATCGGAATCGGGAAGCCCACTGATCCCGCACGTCCGGATGGTTAGCAAAAAGTCCGCGCAGAAGAAGAAGCAGGTCATCAAAATCAAGCGAATTTGCTTCCTGTTTACGCGCCTCATAGCGAGCATCGATTTCTTCAATGGAACTGATCAACGGTTGAAACGATTGGGACTTTCGCAAAACAGCTTCGCGGACAGGACGAGAAGCATTGCGCGCATAACTGAGAATAGAGTGCAGCGCTGCGGGAGAGGGAAAACGCTGCGCGCGGGAATCCACACCCACCTCTTTTATGCAAAGTTTGAGAAGTTCCCGGGCGTCTTCCTCATCTAAAATGGTAAAAGAAGACGTGCGACCAATAAACGGAGCGTGTAACCGAAGAATTCTATTGGCCACGGAATGGAACGTGCCTCCCCAAATACCGGCGGCCGCGGGACCGGCCAACTCTTGCACACGCGAAAGCATTTCTCGGGCGGCCTTGTTCGTAAACGTGAGCAGCAAAATTTGGGAAGCTGGAACGCCGTGCTCCAACAAAGAGGCCACCCGATACGTTACGGTTCTCGTCTTCCCTGATCCCGCACCGGCAAGCACAAGACAGGGGCCGTCCGCATGTTGGACTACATCCAATTGTTCCTCGTTGAGTTCGGAAATATAATCAATCAGCATAGCCCGCCTATCTTACCATGACAAAAGGGGAAGGAAAGAAGGAGACGGAAAAAACAACAAAAAAATGTGCGCCAACGAGAACATTGGCACACAAAAAATCTTGGGAGAGTGTCAGTGGGTCATGGGATCTCGCGGAAGGCAACGAACCACCAACGTGCATCCCAGCAGTGATCATCCACGTTGCCTTCAATACTAATAAGGCCAATTCCACGGCCCTTCTTCGTCTTGAAAAAATCCGGCGCGAAGAGAACACCAGACTCCGGGTCGCGCCTGAGGCGCTCATCCTCGGGGATCGAAGTCCAATACCCATCAGGGTCATGCTCTCCGATCCACGCGAGGAAGGCTGCGGTATTCCCCACAAACCCTCCGTTTTTACGGAAGTGCGCGCGGACTTCATCCGAAGGAACCGGCCATCCCGGATACCAAATTTGTACCTCAAATTTCTTCCCTCTCTCTCCCTGCAGGAAATTCCACGCGATGAGACTGGATTGAATATGCTCTCGAGTCTTAGTAAGACCCAATCTCTCATCAACCCAATTCACGATCTCCGGCCCCGATAGATCGGGGACTATGACTATCTCGCGGTTCTTCCCACATCCTACAACAACTGCAACTAACAATGGGATTACGAACATCCATTTTTTCATCTGAGTTCCCCTCATCAAAAGACCGCCGCAGTCCGCAACACCGCAGACACCAACGGTCCGATTTTAAAAGACCGACCGCACATTCCATCACAAAACAGCAGATTTGTCAACGCGCCAAGTACAAATTTTTATTGACGTTCTGTTCCTCGTTCGTCCTCGCATAATGGACGTTCCCTTCCGCATCCGTCAAAAAATACCAAGCGCCGTTTGGTTCGGGAAAAAGCGCGGCCTTCAGGGCGGCAAGGCCTGGGTTACAGATAGGCGTTGGGGGAAGACCAGAATATTTGTAGGTATTCCAAGGCGAATCAATTTCCCGGTCTTTGTTGGAAATGGAGGGGGTCTTCTTTCCCGTGACGTAGTTAACCGTTGAATCGGCTTGGAGTGGCATACCTGCTTCCAGACGCCGCCAGAAAAGATCCGCCACCTTGGCGCGATCCGCATCGGTCCGAACCTCACGTTCGACAATAGAGGCAAGGGTAACGATCTCATGAATCGTACGGCCGCTGGCTCCCGCTGTTTCGCGCATCTCCGGTGTCCATTGCTGGTCGAAATTGTCTAGCAATTTTTCCACGACCTTTTTCGCAGACGTATCTTGAAAAAAACGGTACGTATCCGGAAAGAGATACCCTTCCAAACTGACTTCCGTTGGTTTGGAAGAAAGCAAAGAAAATCTAGAAAAAAAATCTTCTGAGAAAGAAAGAGGTTGGGAGAGAATGCTTTTGGAAATAAACAAATTTTCAACCTGTTGCAGGGTGAATCCTTCAGGAATCGTTACGGAAATCTCCCCGGCTCCGGGACGCGCCAACTCAAAAAGAATGGCCGCGCTGCTTAGGCCACGTTGCAAGGCAAACGTGCCGATTTGAATCCGGCCAGCCGTCTTTGTCCAACGCGCGGTCAATCCGAACCAGAACGGATAGGAAATCAAATCGGCTTCTTCGAGACGCCCGGCAATCTGACGAATACCATCCCCGTTTTGCACCTCAAAAGAAATGGTCCCGGCGTCTGCAGATGGATGGCGCCAAAAAGATTCGTAAAAAAACATGGAGACGATCACAGCCATTAGAATGACCATCGAACATCCCGAAATTCCGATAATTTTCCAACTCATAAAGCGTCTTGATGATTCAAGCGTTCCAACTCTTTAACGACCTCCTTCACGCGCTGGGCTTCCCCGCGCGGACAAACAAGAAGCGCATCACCTGTATCCACCACAACGACATCCTTCATACCGATGACAGCCACCGTCTTCCCTTCCGGGGCATAGACCAGACATCCTTGTGCATCTAAAAGAACGGAATGTCCTTTCGCAACATTAGCTCCGGCAGAAGGTGCGAGCCGGTCATAAAGCGTGTCCCAAGCCCCGATGTCGCTCCACCCGAACGCCCCCTTGAGGATACAAACCTGGGAAGGATCCAATTTTTCTGTAATCGCGTAATCAAAAGAAATTTTTGGAATTTCCCGATAGAGCGCTCCAACGGCTTCGGCATCCTCGGCTGAGACAGCTGCTTGGATGCGTCGCAAAATTCGAGCGGTTTCCGGCGCATAGGTCTCAAATGCTTCAAGGAAACGCCGCGGCGTCCACATGTAATAATTCGCATGCCACAGGTAGGAGCCATCCTCAAGATACGTTTGTGCCGTCTCAAGTGGAGGTTTTTCCGTGTGTCCCTTAAAGGCATAGATTTCCACGCTTCGGCGTTCTCCCAAGCACGGTCCGATTTGCGTGTACCCAAGCACCGTGCTCGGAAAGGTCGGCTGGACACTGATGTCCACAAGGGAACCTGTCTCACGGATAATTTCTTCCCCAATACGAAGGCATTCGAGGAAAAGTTCCGCATTACCAATGAAATGATCCGAAGGAATAAAGGCAAGTGGTTCATCCGGATCTGACCGTTCCAGCAACGCGGCCACATATCCCATTGCCGGTCCTGTATCGCGCCGTTCGGGTTCAAAAAGAAGGTGGTCTCCTGCAACATCCGGAAATTCCTTACGAATCAGGTTTGCAAATTCGGGCGTGGCGGAAAAATAAATCTGATCGGAACGGAAACCGCCCAGCAGACGCTGATAGGTTTCGCGGATAAGCGGCTCCTTTCCAGCAACAGGAAAAAATTGTTTCGGACGATCCCGCCGGCTCATGGGCCACAGACGCGTCCCGGACCCCCCGGCGAGAATAACGACATTCATAGGTATGGTATTCCGAATTTCAAAATTTAAAACTCCTTATTTTTTTCAAAAATTTTATCGGAATCGGAAAGTTCGACAAACTTCGCTGTCATTGTAGGATTGCCACGCGTGAGTCTCTTGATTGTCAGATCTTCTGCTTTATTATTAGCGAGACGAAGATTATTTTCAGAAGACAAGAGGGCATCTTTGGTTTTCTGGAGATGGTCAATGGTTTTGTCGATTTCCTCAATAGCTGTTTTAAAACGAATGGAGGCACATTGATAATTTTTAGCAAACCCCTCCTTAAACTTATTCATGTTTTCCTCAAAATTGGTAATATCGATATTCTGGTTCCTGACCAAGGCAAGCTCGACTTTATATTTGAGGGAGTTCATGGCCGCGTTGCGTAACAGGGTTATCATGGGAAGAAAAAATTGTGGGCGAACGACATACATTTTGGGGTATTTGTGGGAGACATCGACGATGCCGGTGTTGTATAACTCATTTTCGGCTTCCAGAAGTGTAACAAGGACAGCATACTCACACTTTTTTTCAACGCGATCTTTGTCGAGCTCGCGAAAAAAATCTTCGTTTCTGTGTTTTGTAGCGGTCTCGTCACCCTCATTTTTCATCTCAAACATGATGGAAATGATTTCATTGCCAGCCTCATCGATTTCGCGATAAATATAATCACCCTTGCTACCCGTTTTTGTGTCATTGTCTTTTTCGAAATAGGCATTCTGGAAACCCGTTGCACGAAGTTTGTTAAATTCGGTCTCGCAGTGTTGTTCGAGGGTTTCGCCAACCATTTTGGTTGAGAGCTTAACTTTCATTTCTTTGCGAAGAGCAATTTCCTCGTCTTTCATTTTAATGATGTCGTCCTTCGTCTTAAGCTCTGCAAAAAACTTTTCCTTTAATGAAGTCTCAATCAATTGTTTCTCGGTATCTTTACTTTTCAGCTCGCCGACCAATTCGTCACGCTCTTTTTCGACCTTATTTACAGCCTCCGTAACGGCAAATTTTTTCTCAAGCTCTGCATTATGGAATTTTGATTTCATTTCAGCTAGCTCCGTATCCTTCTTTGCAAGGTCCTTTTGCAAGGTATTTGTAATATTAGCCTCGGCGAGTTTGATAGCATTTTCTTTTTCTTTTTCTGCGATATTTAATCGCTCTAGTAATTCCTCCTCAAATCTATAATCTCTAACTTGTTTAAGGATATCAGCAAAACCAGCTTCATCAACTTTGAAAATTTTTTTACAATTTGGACAGATAATATCGTTCATATTTTTATTTCCCAGATTTTCTTCGATTATCGTCTTTACACAACAGTTGGCAATTCTCTGCTGTCGTTTTTCCACCCTCGTACCAAGGGGTTACATGATCGGCTTCCATTTCTTCGAATTCAAAAGTTTTTTTACACCAAACGCATTTACCTTTTTGTTTTTCAAAGACTTTTCTTTTTGTCTTATCGTCAAATTGACGAAGATTTAGATGCTTTTCTTCACCGGTCAAAATATATTCGTAAATGCCTTTTAAGCTCTGCACCTCATCGTCATCGATAAGCTTGAGCGTTTTTTCCTCAAGTTCTTTAGCATTATAGGCAACCTTTTTATACTTGTTATACAACCTGCCCCACTCAACTCCCTTCATCTCTTTGCGGTATTTGGGAAAAGTTTTACGCACCCAAGCGATGACATTCTGAAAATACCGCCATAGTTCATCCGCGTTTTCATCGTGCTGATGTTTTGCCATGTAATCTTCAATTTTGCCGTCGTTAATCCACGAAAGAGCGGTTTCCAAATACTCTTGCCGAATGGGTGAGCCATTTACCAGTGATCCGCCATCATTTGCCAAAAGATACGCCGCGCAGTTTGATTTACTGAATTTTAATTTGGCGTCTGAGAGCCATGATCCGGTATAGACCGCATTGCGCAATTCTTGGTCAGTCAACTTTTCGCCAGCGATATTGATAATTCTAAACCAATCCAGCCGTTCTCGGTCCGTGCCCTCGCAAAAATAAATCATCAGTTCATAATCCAAAATTTTGTTTTGTTCCTCTTTGGTCAGATTATGAAAGAAACGATCATTAAGAGAAAAATCACCATCAACATATTGTCCGATGCTGATGGTGCGCTGTTGGCCGTCCATGACTTCAAAATTTCCTTGATCTGTTTTAACCCAATACATCACATTGAGCGGAAAGCCATTTTTAACCGTTTCAAGCACAGCATTTCTCTGCTTGCCAGTATAAACAAACTCCCGTTGATATTTTGGGCGAATATCAAGTTTTCCCCCGTAAGCCACCACGCCTTCTTCGGCGCTATCTTTGTAGCCGACAATCACTTCGCGAATTGGAATTTTGTGTAAATCAATTTTCATATTATTTTTTTCCTCTCTTGTTTTTAATAACTATTCGAGCATAAGGAACTTCAACAATTCCATTCGTAATCATATATAAATCCCCGTCAACAGCACCTCGTTTTTGAATTTCCTTTCTATATTTTTTGTGTTCCTCTTTATATGGTTTAACTCCGATTTCAATTCCTGAATTTGAAATACCTAAACCAATAATTTCAAATTGATCTGGGCTATATTTATTAAGGAAAGTGATTGGCACACCCATCGCGCCGTTATAATCTACTGGAATTTCAGAAACCTTATCGACATTGATTGCGCCATAATTATCATATTTTGGATATTCGTCCGGCGTAAATTTTTTATATAAAATCAACTTTTCGTGTCGCTTTTCAGTATCCAAATTCGTAAACCACACACAACCTTTAACAAATAAATATTTTTCACCATTTTCTATTTTTGAATTAGCGACATTTTCGTTTATTGGGTAGTTGTTTGGTACTCGAAACCATTTATTTCTCCCATCCATCGTAATCCCTAACCACATCTTATTATCTTTAATAAACCTGAAACACTCCTTATAGGTAATGGCGTTAAGACTCCCAATAATCAAAAACCTTTTATTGTGTTCAATAATCTGGGCGACATATTCACGAAAGAGTGAAAATGGTGGGTTCGTTACAACAATATCCGCCTCTTTGAGTAATTCCACACACTCCTCACTACGGAAATCTCCGTTACCCTTAAGGGAGGTGGCGATGTTAGCATTGTTTTTCAAAAGCCACTTCACATCAGTAAGCCCCACCGCACCGTCTGCATCGGAATCTGTCACTTCATTAAGCTCAATCTTAAACGGCTCTTTACCTTTCGGCCTTAAACCCTTGACTTCAAAGAGTGGCAACTGCCCTCCGGCAATTGGTGACTTTGTAAAACTGGTAGTGATTAATTTTTTAAGACCAAGCGCGTTAAAATTGGCAGCAAAATATTTGAAAAAATTACTTTCAAATGGGTCATCGCAATTGCAATAGACAACCTTGCCCCGAAACTGGTCTTTATAGTGTTTCAGTTCTTTTTCAATATCAATAAGTTGAGTATAAAACTCATCCTTTTTTGCCTTGTTGGCTCTGTGCAAATTACTGTTTAACGACTTCGTTGCCATAATTATCTTCTCGTTATCAAATCATACGCCAAGCTGGCGAGTGATATGTAGTGGATTGCCAAATTTTATCCAAATCTTTGGCTGGGGTGTGTGCTTTTTCGTTTCTCAAAAATTGAATTGAATGGACATGTGTAAAAATTTCACTCCCTCGAAAAAGTCTTTTTCCTCTTCATTTTTCGGTTTGTGTCCGAAAATCTTTTCTTGGTTCGATTCCGTAAAAGTATAGTGGTCGGGTTTGACTAGACCACTATACACCGCCCATCTGGAATAATTTCTCGAGTATCTGTTTTTCAAGTGTTGTTAAGTTTGCCATAATTTTATTTCAACTTTCTAACAGATTTTTTCTTTGGCAAAAAATTGTCTTTTGAAACGACGGGGCGACCGAGTTCTTTCTCCAGTTGTTCCTTGGCAATGCCGGCAATCCTCCCGCCTCGTTTAGCATCTTGCGCAAGTTTTGGAACCCCTTGGGAATGTTCGATTTTATGAATTTCTGTGGTGGACCGTTCGCCAAGCATAGTAAAAATCAGCTCAAAATCATCCATGTGATCGCGCAAGTTCTCCCGTTTTAATCCTTTTATTTTTTTGTATTCACTGGGTGTGATGCCAAAAGTGGCTTTGGAAATTTCGGTTGTCAGAATCTCATAATCTTTCTGTTCCTTCGCGCCGCGTTTCTGCCATTCATCCGTCAGTTCTTCGCGAATCGCAATACCGCGTATTCTTTTTTCTATCCAGTCTTCCGGATACCCCTTGAGTTTATAGAGTATTCTTATCCGCTTAGTTGCCAGTTCTGGATTTTCAATCTCTTGCACCCGTTCATAACCAACTTTGGCCAGCCATCGTTTGAACGGTTCGGCTTTTGGTGAAGGAACAGACTGAACAATGCGCAAAATACCTTCGGTATCGGCACAATCCGTTTCGCGTATTTTGCCGTCCTCTGCGGGCAATTTCAACCGTCGACAAATTGTCGACGGTTCAAAACCATCTTCTTCCTTCACTCGTATTTTCATTTTATACCAATAATCACGAGGATCCGCGCTATCTGTAAGGACAAAAATTACATCCGTAATCGAAAACCACCACTCATTTTGAAAAAGTGTTTTGCGAATTTTCTTGCCTTTGAATAAAGCAATTTTTGTAGTTTCCATAATTTAAACCTTAAGAAAAAAATTCCCCTCCCCCCTACGACTAACCCCACTACATGACTACACGGACGGCCCAGCTTACCAAAAGCCCAATGGCCGCGCCAACGAAAACATCGCTCGGGTAATGGACACCCGTACAGACGCGACCGGTCGAAATAAGACCAGCGGCAATCACCGCTATCCATCCGACCCAACCGAAACCGAACCAAAGGAAAAAACCCGCGATCCCAAACGAAGCCGCCGCGTGTCCGGACGGAAAAGATCTGGTTTCAAACGTAGGCTGCAGGATACGCGTGATCGGAAGCGTCTGATACGGGCGCTGCCGTCGCATACTCATACTTACCAAGGTCCGGACGATCCAAGCCCCGCCTGAACACAAGGCCAAGAGGCCCATGCGCTCACCTACCGCTTCTCGTGCTCCCAAGGTCCAGGCCGCGCCAAAGGCAAAGACCACAACGAAGAAAAAAAGATGGTGACCGGCAAAAACGGATGCATAACGCCAGGCCGGGCTCCGGACCGCCAGGGCGTTAAGCTTAGAAGCGATCCATTGATCTGCGTGAACAATGCGTCCGGACATACATCAAGAAACCGGCGCAATGACGCAACGGCGGAGACTTTCAATCTTTTGTTCCAACTCTGCCGCTTTTTTCATGATCTCTTCCGCATGAGCTGGCAATTTCAAAATTTTTCCTGGAAACCGACAAAAAGACGCAATGGGGCACGCCCAACACCGAGGTCTTCTGGGCACACAAACCTTGCGCCCAAACTTCACAAAAACACGATTGACGGTTGACTTCAAACGATCTGGAACCAGCACCAGAAGGGCGCGTTCCGTTTGCTCAGCCGTACGGGTCCTGACCCACCCCAAACGATTTGTAACACGGTGAACGTGCGTGTCAACGGCAACGGCTGGAACGCCGAAACAGGAAACAAGAAGAATACTTGCGGTTTTCCGCCCTACGCCTGGTAACTGAACCAAACCTTCCATGCTTGAAGGGACCCTCCCATGGAATGACACGCCGATCATTTTGGACAATCCTACAAGATTCTTGGCTTTTTGTCGGAAAAATCCAAGGGAGGAAACGATTTTTTGAACAGCGAGGATCGGAGCCTCTGCAAGGGTGGATGCGTCCGGGAATTCCTTAAAAAGCCTCGGAAGAATTTTAAGGACCTGGTCGTCGCGTGTTCGAGCAGAAAGGACAACGCCCACCAACGTCCGGAACGGCGATCCGAGTTCCATCGTTCCCGGACCAGAAAAGTGTTTTCGAAGCTTTAGTAAAACATCCACGATCTCTTCTTGTGGGGCGATCCTCTTTTTCCTTTTCATAATCGAGAAAAAATCTCTTGCCCTTCTCCCTTCCGCCCCCCCTATAGCAACGATTGTCCGGTCATTTCCGTCGGTTGGGGGATGTTCAAGACGGAAAGAATCGTCGGAGCCACGTCTGCCAACATACCCACGGGAGGGACAAGGGAAAGATCCCCATCTGGCACAGGTCCAGAAGGAGCCTGAACGCCCTCAAACGCCTTTCCGATCACAAGAAAGGGCACAGGGTTGGTTGAGTGTTCCTTGTCCATCTCTCCCGTCCGGAGGTTGCGTACTTCCTCGACATTGCCGTGGTCGGCCGTGAGGAACGCCACGCCCCCTTTTTCAAAAACAGCCGACAAAATCCTGGCCAAACACGCATCCACGGACTCATTGGCCTTAATGCTGGCCTCCAAATTTCCCGTGTGACTCACCATGTCTGGATTCGCAAAATTCACAACGAAAAAATCATTGTTTCCTTTTTCAATTTCCTTCACCACTCGGTCCGTCAGTGCATAAATACTCATTTCTGGCGTCTGATCGTAAGAAGCCACCCGTGGGGACGGAATGATGGCGCGATCCTCACCTGGAAACGGCTGTTCCCTCATCCCGTTGAGGAAAAAGGTCACATGGGCATACTTCTCTGTTTCCGCAAGGTGTAGCTGTCGAAGCCCAGCCCCAGAAAGAACCTCGGCTAAACACTTCTCAACCATCTGTGGGGCATAGGCAACCTCGACCGGCAATCCTTTTTCATATTCGACCATGGTCACGGGAAAAAGATCGCGGACAGGTCGGCGGGAAAATTTTTCAAAGTCTGGCAAAACAAATGCCTTAGTCAACTGCCGCATGCGATCCGGACGGAAATTGAAAAAAATGACAGCGTCACCCTCGTTGACCGAACCGATGGCCTGGCCGTCTTCAACCAAGACGGTCGGAACGAATTCTTCGTCAAAAACCCCCTTGGCATAGGAAGCTTCCAGAGCCGCCACGGGATCTTCCGCGATTTCTCCCTGGCCGAGGGTCATGGCTTCATACGCCTTCTGGGTACGATCCCACCGATGATCACGATCCATGGCATAGAAGCGCCCGGAAAGCGACGCAATCTTCCCGATTCCAATTTCCTTCATCTTCTCCTGCAGTGTCCGGATGAAATCAATGCCTGCATTGTAAACCGTGTCTCGCCCGTCCAAAATGGCGTGGACCCGCACATCCTTCAAGCCCTGCTGGTCCGCGAGACGAAGCAGAGCATGACAATGCTCGTCCATGGAATGGACGCGCCCGGCACTCACTAACCCGACCAGGTGAAGCGTGCGGCCATTCTTCTTCACTTGCTCTATCGCCTGCAAAAAGGCGGGGTTTTTAAAAAAGGCTCCGGCAGCAATATCCCGGTTAATGCGTGGAAATGTTTGATAGTACACGCGCCCAGCGCCGATCGCGAGGTGGCCCACTTCAGAATTCCCCATCTCTCCCCAGGAAAGCCCGACCTCTTCCCCGCTGGCCCGCAACGTCATGGCCGGATAGGTTTCGACGAGTTTTCGAAAAAATGGCATCTTGGCTCTGGTTACGGCATTGCCCTCACTGTCCGGTGCCACACCGAACCCGTCGATAATGAGGAGAACCGCTGGTTTTGGGCGTTTGAAAGACTGATTTTCCATAAAAAATTGAATGCCTTATCATTGTAGCGGATCCAGGTCGGAAAAACGATATGGAAATGAAAGATCGGCTTGAGAAAGCCAATTTTAAGACCCGACACTGGTGTGTCGGGTCTTACGTTTGCGAACTCAAGTTGATTTCCGTTTTCAGAAGAGTCCAGTTCTGGAAACGACCCCGTGGGCCTGCCTTGTGTGGCCGCTACTCGACGACCTTTCCATGGGCATCGTAGCCCATGGCAGCTTTCCAGTAGCCGTCGACAAAGGTGGTCGAAAGGGCCCCGGCGGGGATATCCTTCTCGCTGAGCATCTGCTCAAACGAGGACAACACCACATGGTGAACCCCTTTTTCGTAGGCGGTCACTACGTCGCTCGCCCAGCCAGCAGGAACCCAAACCTGGTTCCATTCACCAGAGGCAGGCCTCCGACCTCGGATCATTATTTTATTCAGGTCCGGAAGCCAGGCGAGATCCCCATACTGTGGGGCATCCTTGGAGAGATTGAAATATCTCCTCCAGACACACCACGGTTTCGTCCCGACCACCCGGGCCACATCCGAAAGCCGAACCCAACCCCACGGGTTGACTGGGCTGTCCTGGACCACCCCGTACTTCCAGGAGTCCCGGAACATCTTAACCCTGACAGCCTTATCCGGGCTGTCGAAAAGATGGTCGTTTCGGGACCTCCACACAAACGCGGAGGAGTTGAAAACATCTTCGAACCTCTTTAGCTCGAAATACTCGAGCAAGAGGTCACAACCAAAAATCTTCTCCACTTCCGAACCCCTCCCCCATCCTCTGTCATCAAACGGGGAGGGTCCCAACAGACGTGACAACACCCTCCCGATCTCGATAAATTTCTTCGCATCCATGGCATTCTCCTTTCACAGATCCCGCTTGTTGCCATTTCAAACGGGCGGAGGTTGTGCCAGCTCCAACCAAGAGCCGGCTTATGCAAGACCAACAGACGCTGATCTGCCTACAGAATACAACGAATTTCTATCCTATGAGCAAACCAGGTCTGTTAAATCAAAAAAAGCGAGTTAATAGACATTTTGGGTTGCTCAAAACATTGTTTTTTGGCTCAGGTAAGCCTAGAGTAGAAGATATTTTGTATGACACATAAAAAACTGCCCTTTTTGTGGCAGTTTTTCCGTTAAAAAGAAT
>Ga0208373_1000958_pt1 | contig 42625 bp, 42 predicted proteins | sample RifOxyC2_FD_184036 | JGI IMG/M metagenome (GOLD analysis project Ga0208373, IMG submission 184036) | Soil microbial communities from Rifle, Colorado - Rifle Oxygen_injection C2 (SPAdes) | ecosystem: Environmental > Terrestrial > Deep subsurface > Rock core/Sediment | place: Rifle, Colorado...
TAGTGCAGGATAATGACGAATTAAATTGGACAGAAACAATTGCTGTATTGGGAATGATAGGGATGATGAGTTATTCGAATGTGCATTCGCATCGAGATTTAGTGATGTGTTCGAGAAAAGATTATCAAGAATTTATTGAAGCACTGATTCAGTTTAATACTCATGTCATAGATGAAGTACCTGTTTTAAAAGTGATTACCACTTTAGAACAAACCAAAAAAGAAATGGAAAAATGTGAAGAAGAATTGAGAAAATTAGGTGTTGAAATGCCTAAAATTCGTGAAGCAGATGAAGGCGGCGTGGAAGAAAGTAAAGGAGAAGAAAAAAGTTTGGCGCAGCGGGTGGAAGAAAGGCTGCAGAGTTTGGTGGAGGAAAGAAATAAAGAGATAAAAGAAATTAGCATAAGAACAAATCTTGAATTAGCGCGCACCACCTTGACTGAAGAGGAAATTGCTGCTAGAGAACGAAGCAAAAAAGCTATGCACAATGCTTGGCATCAATACAGAAATACTGCCACATCTATCAAAAGCTGTATAAGGAAATTACAGAATTTACACATGAAATATCATCGCGCTTCCGAAGAATTGAGAGAGTTACACGAAAAATTTATACACGCTGTGCCTGTGAATATTAATGAGGAGGATATCGTAACACTGGAAAGGAAATTTCCTGATGATGAACCTATTTCTGAGGAAACAACTGTTACACTGTCAGCAGTGAGTGAATTTGGACTAAGAATTTAAGGTTTTTGATTAATGAGAAAATTTATGAAATCTATAGACCTGACTACACTTGACGAACTTAAAAAACATTTTCTAGATAAATTGCTCCCTGCAATAACATACGATTATGTTCATCAAATGCCTACGATGCTCAAACCATTGCAGGATGCTGGTGTTAACCTGAATGCAATAAGCACTCATGCTGGTGGAAATATATTACAACAGGCGATCTTAAGGAATCACTGCTTTGCCTATTTTTTAGATTTAGGTTTAGATCCTTTTGCAGAAGATTATTCTGATCTAGGCTGGTCTACTGTTCATTTAGCTATTATACATTCGTATAATCAGAGTTTAAGGCGACTTATGGGCATGGCTTTTACCGATCATCGTTTCCGCGGTTTTTTAAACAAACGCAAAGCATCTGTAGAATTTTTTTTATCAAGAGAATCTGCTGAACTTCAAGCTGCCTTCCGCGAAACTCAAATCATTTTCTACACTTATCGTGGCTTTCATGATTCTGCTGAGACTGCTGAAGAATATCATGATCATTTAATCGCAGCGCTCCATTATTTTTTAGCGGCTGAACAAATGAAAACAGAAGTAGCTGATAAAGAAGACGATCCTTATTTAAAACGATTTCATTTAAAGAAAGTGGTGAATGATTTAAGGAAAGCGACTGGACATTATTATCAAGAGATTATTGAAAGAGAAGAAACGCTTCCTGCATTAGATGAATTTGATCGCTATTTAGCTTTATCTGCAGAAATAATTGATTCTGTTGAACCCGATCATCCTGACATTGACTGGGAAATTAAATTAGGCGATGAAGCATTTTTTGCAGATTGGCGGGTACAATTAGAAGTATTGCAAAAATGGCGAGAAGAAAGAAGAATCAGTTTTAGCAGCGAGAGCAGTGAAGATGGCATTGCCACAAGGGACATTAAAGAAGATGAACCGCTGTTAGGTGCTGGCGCAGATTTAAGATATCGTTTCCCTCATCGCTAATGCTATTACCCTTTCAACGCTTCCACTTTATCTAATTTTTCCCAAGTAAAATCTTCTTCGTTGCGACCGAAATGTCCATACGCTGCTGTTTGTTGATAAATCGGGCGCAGCAAATTTAATGTTTCAATAATGCCGCCGGGTGTTAAATCAAAATTTGCACGGATGCGTTTTAAAATTTCTTCCTCACTGATTTTTTCTGTGCCGAAAGTATAAACGCTGATGGAGGTTGGTTCTGCAATTCCAATGGCATAAGATAATTGTACTTCGCATTGATCAGCAAGTTCGGCAGCCACCACATTTTTTGCAACATAACGTGCCGCATACGCAGCAGAACGATCTACTTTGGAAGGATCTTTTCCGGAAAATGCGCCGCCGCCATGACGCGCCATGCCGCCGTAAGTATCCACAATAATTTTTCTGCCGGTTAATCCACAGTCTGCCACCGGTCCGCCTAAAACAAATCGTCCGGTTGGATTAATTAAATATTTTGTTTGCGGAGTAATCCATTTTGTCGGCAGAACAGGTTTGATAATTTCTTCAATGACTGCTTCGCGAATATCTGCTAAAGAAACATCGGGATCATGCTGTGTTGAAAGTACCACGCAGTCAATGGCTACAGGTATTCTGTCTTTATAATGAAAAGTGATTTGGCTTTTTGCATCAGGACGAAGCCACGATAATATTTTTTCTTTGCGTAATTTTGCATGACGTTTTAATAAACGATGCGCATAAATAATCGGCGCCGGCATTAATACATCGGTTTCATGCGAGGCATAACCAAACATTAATCCTTGATCGCCCGCGCCTAATTTTTTATCTGAGCGCTGATCCACTCCTAAAGCAATATCAGGCGACTGACGACCGATGGCATTTAACACCACACAAGATTCTGCTTCAAAACCATAATGCGGATTGGTATAACCGATATTGCGCACCACATCGCGCGCAAGCTGTTCTATGTCTGCCCATGCATTAGTGGTAATTTCGCCGGCAACTAATATCATACCGGATTTTACTAAAGTTTCGCAGGCAACACGTGAATGCGGATCATCTTTAATCACGGCATCTAAAACCGCATCAGAAATTTGATCAGCAATTTTATCAGGATGTCCTTCAGAAACAGATTCAGAGGTAAACAGCATGTCAGTCATGGTGCAATATCCTTTCATTCATTTTAAAGAGACGTTATTGTGCCACAGATGCAGGCCAAAAAACAATGTGTTCTGCTTCAATCATGTTTTTCAGATGTTCAATGATGGTCGTTATTTTATCGGGTTCATCAAAAAATTCGACAACTAAAGGTAAATTCAAAGATAAGTCTACTAATGAAGCAGAATGTTCAACGCCGTTTTTTTCGTAGCCATAAATACCTCGAAAAATAGTAATGCCTTTCACTTTTGCTTCTGTTTTTAAATAAGCAAGCATTTTAGTTAACGCTTTTGACGATTCAGTTAAATAAACGCGTGCTATGGTTATATCGTGATGTTTCATATGAGTCTCCCTAGCATAACGCCCAGTAAACTGGCAGCGATGCATAAAAAAAGATGAGCGCCGACATTAGAAAATGCCAGCAGCCATTTACCTTGTTCAAAAAGATTTAACGTTTCAATAGAAAAAGAAGAAAAAGTTGTGTAACCGCCGAGAAATCCAATAAGTAAAAATGCTCTTAATTCTACGGAGAAAAAATTTAATTTTTCCAGCAAGATCACAAACAAAAATCCCATTAAAAATGAGCCGGTGACATTGACGGTTAATGTGCCGTAAGGAAAATTTTTATGTGCAAAAACAGCAATGCTGTTTGAAATAAAATATCGGCATATGCCGCCGAAACCCGAACCAAAAAAAATAAATAAATAATTATTCAATAAGATTTCCTTTTTTGATTTTCGATTTTGCCGGGTTTAGAGTTTGCAATAGTTATGTTTAGTCATGGCTTTGAAAGGATTGAGATGTGGTTAAAGAGTTTTAAATTCTAGAAATTCACTGGGTCGTATAGGATTTGAACCTATGACCAACGGATTAAAAGTCCGCTGCTCTACCAGCTGAGCTAACGACCCAAACCTTTATAGCTGACATCCATGTCGCAAATTTTATGTTTTTGCTAAATTCACCCAGCCTAGTACATCCTGTACTGGCGTTTGCTCGGCTGCAATCAGCCACTGGCTGATCGATCCTTTCGCAAACCCGAGCTGAGCTAACGACCCAAAGAAAAAGAAGACGAGTGACAAGTGAGTGGGTTGGGTTTTATCTTCCTATCTCCCATCTTCTATAAATCTAGGGTGCTTATAATACCGAGCGCGCTCCAAATATCAAGTATTTTTTAAAGGCAATTTCATTTGTCCGCTTTGCTGAGGAAAATATAAATCAAATCGTGTGCTTTTACCCATGATACGTGCTTGCGGATGCAGATTTGAAAGCATTTGTCCAAGTCGCGGACGTTTCACGACAATACGTTTGGCTTTGCAGGCTAGGGCATGATGCAAAAGCAGCATAGCGTCTTCATCTTGTCCAACGATAGCGCGGACAATACGCGAAGCTTTATTCGGCAGCGCTGATTTTTTTCTTTCAGGATACATCGGATCAATAAAGATCACATCAAAAGGACAAGTTTTTTCCTGCAGCTTTTGCAAATAGTGAATACTGTTTCGTTCTAATAATTTTAAATTTTCAATCGGCTTTAAGTTTGCTTTTTTTGCGCGGCGAAGTGCATCTTTTAAAAGCGCAGCAATAATTGGCGAGCGTTCTAGCATTGTCACTTGGCAGCCCAAGCTTGCCAGCACAAAAGCATCTTGTCCTAATCCTGCTGTGGTATCGAGAATATTTAATTTCCCGGTGCCTTTTTTCAAACCGATCGCTTTTGCAATGAGTTCTTTTTGTCCGCCGGCATAGCGGTAGCGGTGTGCTGTTTTGCCGCTTAAAAAATCGATACAAAGTGCATTGCCCAGTTTGGATTTATTTTTTGGGATTAAAGAAAAAGCTTCGTCTATATATAAAACTAAATCAAAATTTTTATTGTCGGCATTGACAACAGGCAAATTTAATTTTTCAGCTAAACGATTTGCGCGAGATTTATATTGATTGTTAACAAAAGTAACGGCAATGTTGGCTATCATGTGAAGTTCCTTACTTTGTTTCTATGGGTATCTTTTTTCTTTTCCCTTTTTCCTGCTTTTGCCTTCTGCTTATTTTCTTTTTTTCTCTATCAGTTATATCTTTTTCGATACTTGGTTGGCTATGTTATGCGGGATGCATTTTTTCCCGTTTAACCATTGAATGGCTAATCCATTTGAATAACGCATGTCAACAAGCGTTGCTTGTTTTGCACAAGAGCCGATAATTTTTGGATACAGTTCTACAAATTCATTTAAGCGACCTATCGGATCTTGCTGCCCCAAAATCACACGAATAGTATTATTCAAAATAATGGTCCAATTGTTATTTTCGTCTAATGTTAATTGCGATAGCGATAATTGCAGCGGCAATAAAATTTGGTTCATGTTTTGCATGGATTGAAGTAATTGCCGCTGTGAATCATCAGGTCCCTGCAACAAAGGCAAGCTAGCAGGAAAAGTATTTTGCGGCGGCGAAAAAACAAAACCTGCTTGTGTGATGAGTGAAGTATTATTCCAAACAGCCATTGGCTGATGTTCTGACAAGGTGATGGATAAAGTATCTGGCCAAACGCGGCGAATCGAAACATTTTTTATCCACGCATTTTGCAGCAATCCATTTTCTAATGCGTGCATATTAACTGTAAAAAAATTGCCGGATAAGTTTTGAAGAACTGTATTTTGTAATTCATGTTGATCAACATATTGCTGAGATACTTTGACTTGCACATGCAGAATGGGAAAGAAAGAAGGGCGCGTAAATTCATCACCTAAAAAAATAAAAAAGCCCAGCACAATTAAAATAATGCAGGCAATAAAAAAGCGTTTAATTTTCTGCACAAAACTTAAACGTTTTTTTTCGGATTGCTTCTGCTCAAAGCGGTTTTTATTTTTTTTCTTGCTCATGAGACTTCTGCCAAATCTCCTTTTTCTTCTAACCATTTTTTGCGGTCATTTGCACGTTGTTTAGCTAATAATAAATCCATCATATCAGTAGCTTTACTTTCTTCCTGCAAGGTGAGCTGCACTAATCGGCGTGTTTCAGGATTCATCGTCGTTTCGCGTAACTGAGAAGGATTCATTTCACCCAAGCCTTTAAATCGCTGGATATGCGCTGTGCCTCTTTTTTTCTCGGCAGTGATTTGATCTAAAATGCCTTGTTTTTCTGCATCATCTAAAGCATAAAACATTTCTTTGCCTACATCAATACGATAAAGCGGCGGCATGGCAACATGCACGTGTCCTTGTCTGACTAAGACAGGAAAATGTTTGAAAAAAAGCGCGCATAATAAAGTGGCAATGTGTGCGCCGTCTGAATCTGCATCGGCAAGAATACAAATTTTTCCGTAACGCAAACCGCTTAAATTATCTGAATCCGGATCAACACCTAAAGCAACGGCAATGTCATGCACTTCTTGTGAAGCCAGTACTTGATCAGAAGAAACTTCCCATGTGTTTAAAATTTTTCCGCGAATTGGCAAAATTGCCTGATAATTTTTATCGCGCGCTTGTTTGGCAGAACCGCCGGCAGAATCACCTTCAACAATAAATAATTCGCATTGATCAGATTCTTGTGAAATGCAGTCAGTTAATTTGCCGGGTAATGCAGGACCTGTGGTGACTTTTTTCCGTGTCACGGTTTTTGCTTTGCGTAATCTTTTTTGCGCATTATCAATGACCAGTTCTGCTAAACTTTTCGCTTCTTCAATGTGTGTATTGAGCCATAAACTAAAAGCGTCTTTCACTATGCCGGAAACAAATGTTTGGCATTCCATAGAGGATAATTTTTCTTTGGTTTGTCCAGAAAATTGTGGATCTGTTAATTTCACCGATAAAATAAAATTGCATTGATCCCAACTGTCATCGGAAGAAAGTTTTACGCCGCGCGGTAATAAGTTATGCAGGTCACAAAATTCGCGCATCGCATCAATTAAACCTTGTTTTAATCCTGCGACATGTGTGCCACCTTGCACGGTTGGAATTAAATTCACATAGCTTTCGGTGACGGAAGCATTTTCTTCTAAGGACCACACCATTGCCCAATCGGCTGTTTCATTATTTTCAAAATGACCCATCAATGGTTCTTGTGGCAGAAAAGATTTATTTTCTAATTGTTCGAGCAAATAATCTTTTAAACCGTCTTCATAATGCCACTCTTTTTTTTCTCCCGTTGCTTCGCGTGTGAAAGTAACTGACAAACCGGGACACAATACTGCTTTAGCGCGCAAAACATTTTCTAATTCGTGCAATGAAAAATTAGCTGAATCAAAATATTTTGCATTCGGCCAAAAATGAATGATTGTGCCGGTATCACGAACATTTGTTTCACCGACTGTCTTTAATTTTTTCTTGGTTTCGCCGTCTGCAAATTCCATTTCATAAATTTTTCCATCGCGTTTAATCGTTGCAATTAATTTTGAAGAAAGCGCGTTGACGACAGAAATACCGACGCCGTGCAAACCGCCAGAAAATTTATAAGTTTTTTTTGAAAATTTTGCGCCGGCATGCAAACGCGTCAAGATTAATTCAACGCCGGGAATTTTTTGTTCAGGATGAATATCCACCGGCATGCCGCGTCCATTATCTGTTACTGTTAATGAACCGTCATCATGCAGAATAACATCAATTTTTGTGGCATAACCTGCAATGGCTTCATCCACGCTATTGTCAACTGCTTCATGCGCTAAATGGTTAGGGCGCGTAGTATCGGTGTACATGCCGGGACGTCGGCGTACAGGTTCTAAACCGCTTAACACTTCAATGTCATCGGATAAATAATCGCTGCTCTTTTTTTGTCTGGACATGAGGAAATCCATTCTGAAAAATTTTTCTAATCATAATCGCTCGTCTTAGAGAAGTAAATTTTTTTTGAATATTTCCACAAGGTTTTCAGAAGGAATGCACAGGCATTAAAACATTTCCCAAATCAAAAATAATAGTCGTTATCATTTTATTTCTCCTTTAAAAATTGCACTTTTTTAGTCTTTTTAATCTTGTTTTTCTTGTGATTTTCAGTAGAAAAAATTTTTTAGAAGAGTACAATAAAACCCCTTCGCCGAACATCATAATGGTATGGCAAGATTTCGTAAATTAAATTTTCATAAGAGGTGAACCATGAAAAATACATCTTCTACCACTCGAGTTATTGACGGTAACGAAGCGGTCGCTTACGTTGCTTACCGTGTCACAGAATTAAGCACTATTTTCCCCATCACGCCTTCTTCTAATATGGCAGAACATGCCGATGAATGGGCGTCAAAAGGAATTAAAAATATTTGGGGAACGGTTCCTCAAGTAGTAGAGATGCAAAGTGAAGGCGGTGCAAGTGCTGCACTTCACGGTGTATTGCAAAGCGGCGGATTAGGCACAACGTTTACAGCGTCACAAGGTTTGCTGCTCATGATTCCCAGCATGTATAAAATTGCCGGTGAATTAACGCCGACTGTGATTCACGTGGCTGCGCGTTCTTTGGCATGCCAAGCACTTTCTATTTTTGGTGATCATTCAGATGTCATGTCTACTCGCGATACAGGTTTTGCGATGCTTTCTTCTGGCAGTGTACAGGAAGCGCATGACTTAGCTTTAGTTGCGCACGCCGCTACATTAAAAGCACGCGTTCCGTTTATTCATTTCTTTGAAGGTTTTCGAGTCAGTCATGAAGTCAACAAAATTAATTTGCTGTCAGAAGCAATCATGAAGCAAATGATTGATGAAGAATTTGTTGAGGCACAGCGTCAGCGCGGTTTAAATCCAGAACATCCTGTGTTGCGCGGCACTTCACAAAATCCAGATGTTTATTTTCAAGCGCGTGAAACAGTGAATCCATTTTATGAAGCAACGCCTAGTATTGTGCAGGAAAAAATGGATCAGTTTGCAAAACTTACCGGACGTCAATATCACTTGATGGAATATTGCGGGGCAAAAGACGCAGATCGAGTCATTATATTAATGGGTTCGGGTGCAGAATCTGTTCGCGAAGCTGCTGCCGTGTTAAATAAGAAAGGCGAAAAAGTTGGATTCATTAAAATTCATTTATATCGTCCGTTTCCTGCAGACTATTTATTAAAAGTATTACCGAAAACAGTGAAGAAAATTGCTGTATTAGACCGCACTAAAGAACCGGGTTCTATCGGTGAACCACTTTATTTAGATATCGTTACAGCTCTTGCCGAAGCAGTAGAAGGGAATAAATTATCATCCATGCCAAAAGTGATTGGCGGACGTTATGGCTTATCTTCTAAAGAATTTACGCCTGCTATGGCCAAAGGTGTTTACGATGAATTGAAAAAAGATAAACCTAAAAATCATTTCACTATGGGTATTAACGATGATGTTTCTCACACCAGTTTGGAATACGATCCTAAATTTAACACAGAAGCAGAAGATTGTTTTCGTGCTTTATTTTACGGATTGGGCGCAGACGGTACGGTGGGCGCAAATAAAAATACGATTAAAATTATCGGTGAAAATACTGATCTTTATGCGCAAGGTTATTTCGTATATGACTCGAAAAAATCCGGTGCAAGAACTGTGTCGCATTTGCGTTTTGGGAAAAATCCCATTACATCTTCTTATTTAGTGCAAGGCGCAAACTTTATCGGCGTGCATCAATTCAACTTTTTTGAAAAGACTGAGGTGTTAGCGCGCGCGGTGGATGGCGCTACGCTATTAATTAATAGTCCTTATGAAAAAGAAGATACATGGCATCACTTACCTAAACCAGTTCAGCAATCTATCATTGATAAGAAAATTAAAGTCTATGCGATTGATGCTTACCAAGTTGCTAAACAAACTGGTATGGGTGAACGCATTAATACTATTATGCAGACTTGTTTTTTCTCATTAGCAAAAGTCATGCCGGAAGCAGATGCGATTGCGAAAATCAAAGAAGCCATCAAAAAAACTTACCTGAAAAAAGGCGAAGAAGTGGTGAAGCGTAATTATTCTGCTGTGGATCATGCGTTAGCAAATTTATATCAAATGAAAGTTCCTTCTTCTGTCGATAAAAATGCGCACAGCTTACCGCCGATTGTCAGCAGTAAAGCGCCTGAATTTGTGCAAAAAGTTGTGGCTCCGATTATGATGGATCACGGTGATGATTTACCTGTCAGTGCTTTTACACCTGACGGTACTTTCCCGACAGGCACAACCCAATGGGAAAAACGAAATGTGTCTTTAGATGTGGCACAATGGGATGAAAAAACTTGTATTCAATGCGGACGCTGTTCAGTGGTTTGTCCGCATGGTGTTATCCGTGCTAAACGTTATGATAAAGAGGCATTAAAAAATTCACCTGAATATTTCAAACATTCAGATGTCCGTGGAAAAGGCATGGAAAACAAAGCCTATACATTACAAGTTTATGTTGAAGATTGTACGGGCTGCGGTTTGTGTCACATGGTTTGTCCGGCAAAGAGCAAAGAAAAAGAAGGCGCAAAAGCGATTAACATTTTGCCGAAAGAACCTATCTTAGAACAAGAACGTCAGAACATCGCTTTCTTTGAAAAAGTTAAAGGCGATGATCCATGGCAGATGAATACCAGTGCGCCGCTTGGCATTCAATTTATTGAACCGCTGTTTGAATTTTCTGGTGCATGCGCAGGCTGCGGTGAAACGCCTTATGTGAAATTGCTTTCGCAATTGTTTGGCGACCGCATGGTAACAGGCAATGCAACAGGCTGTTCTTCTATTTACGGCGGCAACTTACCGACGACACCTTGGACATTTAATGCAGAAGGTCATGGTCCTGCGTGGAATAATTCTTTATTTGAAGACTGCGCAGAATTTAGTTTAGGTCTTCGATTGACAGCGGATAAATTAAAAGAACAAGCAGTCGAATTAGTGAAAGAATTATCCAGACAAATCGGTGATGATCTTGCCAAAGCATTGCTCGATAAAGCAAATGATCGAACTGAATTAGGTATTCAGGAACAGCGCAAACAGGTTGCAGTGCTTCGAAATAAATTAAAAACACTTCAATCTGAACGTGCGAATTTATTGCTTTCGATTTCAGATTATTTAATCAAACGATCTGTGTGGGCAATCGGCGGTGACGGATGGGCTTATGATATCGGTTACGGCGGTTTGGATCATGTTATTGCTTCAAATCGTGATATTAATTTATTAGTACTCGATACCGAAGTCTATTCCAACACTGGCGGACAAGCATCCAAAGCAACACCGCAAGGTGCCATTGCAAAATTTGCAGCCGGCGGTAAACGTACGCCGCGAAAGAACTTAGGTTTAATTGCAATGGCATACGGTTATGTTTATGTCGCGCAAATTTCTTTTGGCGGTGATCTCAATCATGCGATCAAAGCAATTAAAGAAGCAGAAAATTATAACGGACCTTCGTTGATTATTGCTTACTCGCATTGTATTGCGCACGGTTTCCCCATGGCGTTAGGTTTAGACCAACAAAAACGTGCAGTGGATTCGGGTTACTGGCCGCTTTATCGTTATAATCCAGATTTAGCGAAAGAAGGCAAAAATCCATTCAGCTTGGATTCTAAAGCGCCTTCTATTTCGTTAAGAGATTATGTGGAAAAAGAAGCGCGTTACCGTGTGCTGTTTAAAAACAATTCTGAAGTGGCAGAAACTTTATTAAAAGGCAATCAGGAAGAAGTACATCGCCGCTGGAAGATTTATGAAGGGATGGCAGCGGGGAAGGGAGAGTAACAGTCACTCAATAAAATTAAAGGGGCAATGTTGATTGCCCCTTTTTTTATTTTTTAGCTTGTCGTTTGCGCGAATAAAAATGCAGATGAATATCTCCTTCCGGAAATTTTGCAACCATATCTAATTTACCGCCTATTGCCTGAATATAATTTTCCAATGTTGACACATACATGTCAGTTTGATTTTCAAGCCGAGAAATATTGGCTTGTTTAAGAGATAATTTTTTTGCCAGTTTTTCTTGACTGACTTGCTGTGTTTGCCGCAAGTCTCGCAAAGCCATTCTTCGCAACATTCTTTTAGCAATTTCATCTGCTTTTTTTCTTGCTTCAAGCGGCATTTTTTGACGTAACTCTTCAAAAGGTTTTACCATATTTTTCTCCCAGATGATGCAAGTGTTTATCGTATAAATTATCAGCTCGTGCAATAAATTGCTGATACCAATTTTTATTATCTGTTTTTAAGCCACCAATCAGTAAAATAGCATGGCGTTCTGGGTCAAAAGCATAAAAAATACGGTAAGGTTTTCCTTGTGCCTGAATTCTTAATTCTCGCATTTGTGAATGCTTTGAACCATTAATGTGAGAAGAATAAGGGAATTCCAAACTTGGACCACGCTGCTCTAATAAATGTGTGACAGCATCTATTTTGATTTGTGTTTTATTATTTAAAGTATCCCACCAAGAATTGAATTCTTCTGTAAACCCAACTTCCCACATGTTTACCTCCAATTATTCCATAAAAGATATATATCGTCAAAGATATATTTTGGAGGCGCTGAAATTTCGATCACTCAGTGCAATTTAGAAATAATTTATGACAGATGAATTATTTCATTTAGATTTGATTAGCGAAAATTTTGTACTTCAGCGCCCCCTTTTAGTGGAGGCGGCATTGTATAAGGAAAAAGAAGCTGCAACACGATGGGGATTTTTAATCAGCGTCTTTTGAAATATCATCTACTGCATCTTCAAAATTTTTCACCCGCGCATGACGGTATTGAATGAATAAAAAAATCAGCAGCGCAATGATTAAAATAACGCCGATGATGATGAGGTATTTAATAAAGAATAAAGTTGCTAGAATAAATAAAGCTTGTGTGGCGCTGATAAAATAAAAAGTTTTGTTGATATAAACGCCAGCTAAAAATGTGCCTAAAGCTAATAATGTTAATACAAACAAACCTGCATCAATGTGGCTGATAATGCCGTAATGCACAAAAACAGACACTAAATAAATTGTTGCAAGAATGCTTACCCAATGCAGAATTTCATGCAGCAAAGTCACCCCGTCTAAATGATGTCCTGCAGAATCCAGCCAGTTTAAAATAATACAGAGCAGGGCAAACATAGGAATCATGAAATTCCAGTAAGTCCAGGCGATTGATTGGAAAAAGTTTGTGACAAACATGCCGACAAAAGAAAGAATTACTAAAAACAAAGCAATAACGACATGTGTTTTCCAGTGATGTTTAGTCGTTTTGTTTTCCATGTGGATTTCTCCTTAGAATAAAATTAGCTGCTGCTGATAAATTTTCAAATATATGGATTTCATTTTTTAATTCAGGATGCTCATGCAAAGTTTTTTCCCCTTTGCCTGTCAGTACCAGAGCAGGTGTACAATGCATATTATGGGCTGTTTCAACGTCCTTAAAACTATCGCCGATTAAAATTGCTGAATCAAATTCAGCTGGAAAATCATGTTTGATTTTTTCAAATAAACCTGTTTTAGGTTTGCGGCAATCGCAATCATCATTTGGATGGTGCATACAAATATAAATGCCGTCTAAATGACCGCCGACTTTTTCAATTTCATTCTCCATTTTTTCATGGATCGCATGCAGTGTTTCTTTTGAGAATAATCCGCGCGCAACACCAGATTGATTGGTAGCCACTACTACTTTAAAACCTGCTTGATTTAATTTTGCAATGGCTCCCAAGCTTCCATCAATCGCATGCCATTCCTCCGGTGATTTAATATAATCATCAGAATCTTCATTGATGACACCGTCTCTGTCGAGAATCATTAGCATGGTAAAATCATAGCGCGAAAGGACAATTTTGTATAGAATTAATCCTGATGAATACAATAAACCCCAAACAAACTTTGCAGACTATTATACAAACAATATTGCACTGCTATCCAGATGTTGTTGCGATTTATTGTTTTGGTAGTTTTGGCACAATCCATGAAAATAAAGAAAGCGATATTGATTTAGCGATTTTGCCGTCGAAAAAAATAAATCCATTAGAAAGATATCAGCTTGCTCAAAAAATTTCTTATCTTGTCAAAAGAGAGGTTGATCTTATTGATCTTTTATCTGCAAAAACTTTTATCCAGTTTCAGGTTGTTCATACAGGTAACCGCATTTATTGCGCCGATCCTGAAAAAACCAATTTTTTTGAGGATAGAATTTTTTTAGATTATCTTGAGATGCAGGAACTTTGCAAAGAGCTATTTGAAGATATTTATAAAAGAGGAACGGTGTTATGAAAGATATCATTGCGCTGAGAAAAGTTGAACAAATTGAACGTTGTGTATCACGTATTCGTGAGGAATATATTGGGCATGAAAGAGAATTTGAAACCAATCAAACGAAACAAGACGCTATTCTTTTAAATATACAGCGAGCATGTCAGGTTGCTATTGATTTAGCTACGCATGTTGTGCGCCTTAAAAAACTTGGCATTCCTGAAGATGTCAGAGATTGTTTTGTACTGCTGGAAAAAGGGAAAATTATTTCTCAGGCTTTATCGAAGAATTTACAAGGTATGGTTGGATTTCGTAATATCATTGTGCATGAGTATGATCAATTAAATCTAGAAATTGCACGATCTGTGATAGAAAATCATTTAGATGATTTTATTGCCTTTACAAAAAATGTGTTAGCGCGCCAATAATTTTTTTGTTGCTATACCGCTCGCCAATGAAAATGCGAAGTTACAAAAAATGAATCTCTACAAAATTTTTATTTTTAAAAAATACTATCACGAAAGTGATACGTTCCCTCACTCTTTAATCCACACTCCTCAATCCTATTCGATATTATTTTATCTTCAGTTGTAATTTGCTCACTTCGTATTTTGAAGTGAAACAAGTATATTAATCTTTCTGTAAACTATTTAAAAAATCTTTCACGCTGATTTTATTTTTACCCGGTCGTTGTAATTCTAAAATTTGCAGTGTGCCGTCGCCGGTAGCAATTTCTAAATTATTTTTTCTATCGGAAATTATTTCGCCGGGCAATAGCGATATTCTTTTTGAAATGGCTTTTGCTTTCCAAATGCGCACGATTTCATCATTCAGTAATTCATTGAATGTTGTGTAAGCAACTGGATAAGGATTAAACGCGCGCACTTGTCTTTCAATTTCAATCGCGGATTTTTGCCAATTAATTTCGGCATCTTCTTTTTTTATTTTTTTTGCATAAGTAGAAAAAGAAACATCTTGTTTGACGGGATGCAGCGCCTGCGCTTCTAATTTTTCAAGCGTCTGCATTAATGCAGACGCGCCTAATGGCGCTAATTTATCGTGTAATGTTTGAGCAGTATCTTGCGGATCAATATTAATTGCTGTTTGCAGTAATATATCGCCCGTATCTAAACCTGCATTCATTTGCATGATAGTCACACCGCTTTGCGTATCACCAGATAAAATTGCCTGCTGAATAGGAGAAGCGCCGCGCCATCTTGGCAGTAAAGAAGCATGCACGTTGATGCAGCCGAAAGGGAAAGAGTCTAAAATTTCTTTTGGAATGATTAAACCGTAAGCTGTGACAATCATTAAATCGGCATTTAAATTTTTTATTTGTATTGATGCATTTCTGTCTTTTAATATTTCAGGCTGAAAAATTTTAAGCGAATGTTCTAATGCAAAAGTTTTAATAGGGCTTTGCTTTAATTTTTTTCCGCGTCCAGCGGGACGATCTGGCTGCGTATAAACAGCCGTCATTTGATGCGTGGAATGAAGCAATGCTTCCAAGCAGGGAATACCAAAATCACTGGTGCCGGCGAAAATAATTTTTAATGGCATGTGGCAAGTCTCAATTTTTATAAATGTTTTTGAGCTCGAATCTTTTTTAATTTCTGAATGACACGGTGTCTTTTTAAGCTAGACAGAAGATCAATAAATAAAATGCCGTCAATGTGATCCATTTCGTGCTGTATGCATCGCGCAAAATAAGTGTCATCATCAAAAATAATTTTCTTGCCGTGTCGATCGAATGCTTCTACTTTTATTTGCTTGTGCCGCATGACCTTTTCATAAACGCCCGGCACTGATAAACAGCCTTCAAAATCTTCACAAAGTTCACTGCTTTTTTCAACGATGACGGGATTCACCAAACAGATCGGTTGTTTTTTTTCATTAGCGGTCATATCAATCACCACCACTCGCTGACGAATGCCGACTTGCGGCGCTGCTAAACCAATGCCATGCGGATCGTGATACATCGTTTCAAAAAGATCATCGACTATTTTTTGAAAAGCTTTTCCAAAATCAGCGACCTCTTCTGATTTTTGTTTCAGCTTTGGATCAGGGTATTCTAAAATAGTGAGGATGGGCATGAGCGCCTCATACGATGGTAACTTTTTCTACGCGGCGTTTGCCGACCTGATAAATATGTGTTTCGCCTTTTTTAATTTCTAATTTTGCATTTTCAATTTTTTCGCCGTCAATTTTTACTGCGCCTTGATTAATCATGCGGATCGCATCAGAAGTAGTATTCACTAGACCTGCTTGTTTTAAGAGATAACCAATCGCTAATTTTCCATCCACTGCTGCTAAAGTTTTCTCTGTTAAATTTTCCGGCAATTGTCCTTTTTGAAAACGCTGAAGAAAATCTTGATGTGCATTTTCTGCGGCGTCAGCATTGTGATAACGCGTAATCATTTCTTTAGCCAATTCAATTTTTATATCGCGCGGATTTTTTCCATCAAGCACTTCTTTTTTTAATTGTTCAATTTCTTTGAGCGAGCGCATGCTGAGCAATTCAAAATAACGCCACATGAGTTCATCAGAAATGGACATGATTTTGCCGAACATGTTTTGAGGTGAATCGGTAATGCCGATATAGTTGCCGTAAGATTTTGACATTTTCCTCACACCATCCAACCCTTCTAACAGCGGCATCGTCATGACAATTTGCGGTGTTTGCCCAAAGTGACGCTGCAGTTCGCGTCCGACAATTAAATTAAATTTTTGATCTGAACCGCCGAGTTCCACATCGGATTTGATCGCAACAGAATCATAACCTTGCAGTAGAGGATATAAAAATTCATGCACGGCAATTGGCTGATTTTCTTTATAGCGTTTATTAAAATCATCACGTTCCAGCATTCTTGCCACGGTATAGCTTGATGCCAGTTTAATCATGTCAACGCTGGATAATTTTCCCAGCCATTCTGAATTAAAAACGACTTTTGTTAATTTCGGATCTAAAATTTTAAATGCCTGCTCTTGATAAGTTTTTGCGTTTTCTGAAATCTCTTCCTTTGTTAGCGGTTTGCGTGTGACATTTCTTCCGGTAGGATCACCGATCATGCCGGTAAAATCGCCGATTAAAAAAATAATTTCATGTCCAAATTTTTGGAACTGACGCATTTTATTAATCACAACTGTATGCCCAAAATGAATGTCCGGCGCTGTAGGATCGAGTCCTAATTTAATTCGCAAAGGACGTCCTTCCTGAAGTTTTTTGATCAGCTCTTCTTCTACCAGCAAATCCATTGTGCCACGTTTCAGTTCCTCGAGCATTTCTTTAGAATAATGAGTCATGTTTTTCTCATGGTTAAAATTAAATTTCGTAGAGACGCGATTTATCGCGTCTCGATTTATCGCGTCTCAGTGCGTATCCATTTTTTAAGACGCGATTTATCGTGTCTCAGTGCGTATCCATTTTTTAAGACGCGATTTATCGTGTCTCAGTGCGTATCCATTTTTTAAGACGCGATAAATCGCGTCTCTACTATTTGTTCATTTTTTTATAATTTTATGGCAAGATTCTCATACGTAGAAACAATCCCGTACAATACGATAACATGAAACATCATTTATTGAAAATCAAACATCCAAAATATGCCTTAAGCACATTATTTGTGGTGATTTTTTTTAGCATCCTTATTGTCAGCTGTCCGCACTATAATCGAGGTATTATTTTAGCACCGCTCAATCATGCTTCACGTTTTGATACGAGCGGTGATTGGAAAAAAGTTGTAGCAGGCGACGGCGATTCGCTGGACAGTATTTTTTATTCGCTCGGCATTCCGCGTGCAACGTTAGCCGCTGTCATGAAACTGCCGCAGGCGCAAAATGAATTAGATCCTCTGCATTTAGACCAGACGCTTTATTTTCAATTAAACCAGCATCATTTAAAAACATTAAGAGTGCCGATTGATTTTAAACACACGCTTTGGATTGAAAATAATAACGGAAAAATTTCTGCGCAAATCCAAACGCTGCCGATTGATACTGTGTTAGTGTATGGCGAAGGCATTGTGCAGCATTTATTTTTAGAAGCAGCGCATCAAGCAGGATTGTCAACGGCGCAAGCCTATCAAATGGCAGATATTTATCGTCCTGAATTAGATTTTTCGAAAATGCTGCATACGGGTGACCGCTTTGAAGTGCTGTATCAAAAATATTATTTGCATGGAAAAGAAATCGGCACAGGACCTGTAATTGCCGCTACTTTTTATGTGAATCACAAAACTTATTCCTTAATTCGTTTTGGCGATGATGAAAACAATGCACGTTATTATACACCGTTTGGCAAAAGCATTGAGCCAGCATTGATGCGGGTTCCTATTCATTACACGCGTATCAGTTCTTATTTTAGCTGGCATCGTTATCATCCTATTTTACATATTTATCGTCCGCATTTAGGTGTGGATCTTGCAGCGCCTTCTGGCACACCGGTTGAATCTGTCGGCAACGGACGAATTATTTTTATTGGCAAAGACGGCGAAGCAGGTAATGCTATCAAAGTACAATACGATGAACATTATATTTCTTTATATGCACATTTATCCCGCTTTGCAAAAAAGCTGCACCGCAACAGCTCAGTGAAAAAAGGACAAGTGATTGGTTATGTCGGCGAAACAGGATTGGCAACAGGACCGCATTTGCATTATGGCGTTTATGTCAACTATGTGCCGAAAAATCCGCTCACGGTAAAATTACCCGGCACACAGCCAATTAGTGCGCAAGATCGTCCTGCATTTTTAGAAGAAGCGCAGGCGGTACTGGCATTGCTGCATTTAAATGCGGAGGGGATGGAAAAGGATTGAAGTGAAAAATAAATATATTGTTGTAGTTGTAGCCGCAGGCTTTAGCCTGCGTTGATTAATCTGCCTTCTGCAAAGTCTTAATGAGATTATTTATGCATTACATCGGTTTAATGTCTGGCACAAGCATTAATGCAGTCGATGCAGCGCTGGTTTCTTTTTCTAAAAATAGCATTAAAATTTTAGCCGCGCATTCTATTGCTATTCCCAAAAAATTAAAAAAAGAAATTTTAGCATTGTGCTTTCCCGGTAAAAATGAAATTGAACGCATGGGAGAATTAGATTATCAATTAGGAAAATATTTTGCAAAAGCCGCATGCGAAGTTGCCAAAAAAGCGAACCTGTCTTTAAAAAAAATAAAAGCGATTGGATCGCACGGACAAACCATCCGTCATCGTCCCAATCAGCGTTATCCGTTTACTTTGCAGATTGGAAATCCGCATTTAATTGCGGCAAAAACAGGCATAACCACCGTTGCCAATTTTCGCGCCAAAGATATTGCGCTGGGCGGACAGGGTGCGCCGCTTGCACCAGTATTTCATGATTTTTTATTTCGATCATTTTTAAATCAGCACAAACAAAATTGTTTAAGCGTCATTAATATCGGCGGTATTGCAAACATCAGCGTGTTGCAAAAAAATTTTTCGAGAAAGTTATTTGGTTTTGATATTGGTCCCGGCAATACCTTATTAGACGCATGGATTTATCAGCAGACAAAAAAATTATTTGACCGAAACGGTCAATGGGCAAGCGGCGGAAAAGTGTGTGAACCTCTTTTAAAAAAATTATGCCAAGATAGTTATTTCAAAAAATCTTTTCCCAAAAGTACAGGGCGTGAATATTTTAATTTGATTTGGCTAAAGAAATATCTAAAACAATTTAAAAAAATAAAACCGCAAGATGTGCAGGCAACACTCACAGAATTTACTGCAAAAATGATTGCAGAGGCAGTGATGAAATTTCAACAAAACGGTTTTGTGTTTTTATGCGGCGGCGGCGCGTACAATCGTGATTTAGTTAAACGCATTCAATCGCGATTAAAAAATCATCAAGTCATTACCACCGATAAAATCGGCATTGCGCCTAAATGGATAGAAGCAGCTATGTTTGCGTGGCTTGCTAAACAAACACTCGATAAAAAAGCTTTAGATTTATCTCATATTACCGGATCAAAAAAACCTGCAGTGCTGGGGGAGGTGTGTTACTTTTAATCATGTGTTTTTTTGTGCAGATGTTCAAAAATTTTTAAGATGTTTTTTTCAATTTTAGAAAATGCAAACCATTTTTTCCCCAAGTCTTTTAAAGATGCGCCGATGTGATAAACTTTTTCGTTATCCAAAATTAAAAAACGATCATGAATGCTGGTAAGTTCTTTTACTTCGACAAATGGATATTGAGCATTATGTTTTTTGATATCCAGTGCTAATTGTTTTGAAATTATTTTTGTGTAAATCGTAACTGAAACTTTTTCTTTTCGTTTTTCAAGTAATGTAAGTACAGTGTCGTCAATATAATTATCTATTAAAATAATAGAATGTTTTGCTGTTCTGATAAGATCGCTGATGAAACAGTAAGCATCAAATATTTGACCTTCAAAAAATACACCTTGAGTAGGAAGTTCCGCGCGGTTTTCAAGCTCATTAAAAACTTGTTTGAATTTTTGATCTGTTTCTGATTGAAAGATTTGCTGTGCTATTTCAATAGAATTTACTTTTTGCAGTAAAAAAGTATTCTGCTGAATAAATTTTCTCATTTGAACAAAAGCACGCATAATTTGGATATGTACTTCGATGGCTTTTTTACTGGTTAAAACAGCAGATAGACTGGCTACGCCTTGTTCGGTGAAGACATAAGGGCATGATCCACCTAGCGACTGTCGGGAAGGTATCACAGATTGTGATACCAAATATTCAATTTCTGTATCGTTTAGCGTAAACATGAAATCGTCTGGAAATCTATCTTTGTTTCTTTTTACTGCTTGTTTTAACGCTCTTGTTTCAATTTGGTATAGCGCTGCCAAATCTCTATCCAGCATTACTTGATGACTTCTAATAGTATAGATCTTTTTTGAAAGATCATCTGTTATAGTAAACTGATTTTTTTCTAAATAATTCGCCATTTGATTTCCTTTTTAAAATTGAGTGAACCATTCAAAGATAATCTCATTATTTTCACAAAAATAAAATACAGGGTTTCTAAGAATTGCAGTTCTTATCATTTCACCGTACAATGTTTTATAATTTTACTCATGGAGTGCTTTATGCCAAAAATCAGTGCTTATATTATCGCTTATAATGAAGCAGAAAAAATTAAAGAGGCAATCCACAGTGTGTTGTGGGCAGATGAAATTATTGTGGCAGATTCTGGCAGCACAGATAATACAGCAGTGATTGCAGAAAGTTTGGGCGCAACAGTAGTACAGATTCCTTTTGAAGGGTTTGGCAATTTGCGTAATGAAACCATTAAACATTGTGCGCATGAATGGATTTTCAGTTTGGATTCAGATGAACGCTGTACGATTGAGACGCGCGATGAAATTTTTTCAGTGATTGAAAATAAAAATTCATTCGATGCTTATTTTGTACCGCGAAAAAATATTTTTATGGGGCGATGGATTAAACATGCGTGGGGATATCCGGATTACCGTCAGCCGCAGTTATTTAAAAACGGCGCAATGAAATATACATCAGAACCCGTGCATGAAGGTTATGAGTTATTAACGGATAAACCCGCAGGTTATTTAAAAAATCCGATTTGGCAAATTGCTTTTCGAAATTTGGAAGAAATTTTAAATAAAGCAAACCGCTATTCCACTTTGGGCGTTGAGAAATTAATTCAGAAAAAAATAAAACCCGGTGTCGGCACAACCTTGCGTCATGCGTTTTGGGCTTTTTTAAAACATTATTTTTTTAAAGGTGGTTTTCTTGACGGCTTTCCCGGATTTGTGATTGCGCTCAGTAATTTTGAAGGCGTATTTTACCGCTACGCAAAATATTTAGTCCAATGCGATCAAAAAATGAAAGTGCCTGATTCACCGCCGATTGATAAACCTGAGAAAGACAGTTGCCCGTAGAGACGCGATTGATCGCGTCTCAATGTGTATCACTGTAACATTACAACAGTTTCTATCTAATCGCGCCATAGCATGTCTTTGATGCAATAAAAAATCCATTTAAAAATCCTATCAGTTTTTATTTTTCGCAAAGTTTTTTTAAAAACTCCTTTCTTTTAAGATTTCCTTAATATCTTTCCTTTAAAATTTTTTGTAGAAACGATTCACAGAGATGAAAAATTTAATGTTATATATGTAGGGGCGATTCATGAATCGCCCAAAATATTGGGCAATTCATGAATTGCCCCTACGAAATTTTTTAAAGAAGGAGATGATGATGCCAAGATATTGGTGCTGCTGTTTTTGTGGTGATAATCAAATTAAAAAAGAAATACAATTTCATCAGTATGCTTCTGACGGAAATCTTGCTGAAATGGGAAAAATGCTTGGTGCAGAGAAACCCGGAAAAGAAAAATTAGCGCTTATTAATAGCACCAATAGTGAAGGTAAAACAGCATTGCATTTAGCTTGTGAAAAGAGGCAAGAATGTAATGCGGACACTGATGCGGCAAGAATCTATGATCAAATTATAACTACACTCATTGATTCTAGCATAGGTTTTGAAATTATATATGGCGTCATTATTGTTTATTTAAACAAAATTAAAATTGAGCTTGCTTCTAAAAGTGTGCAGCCAATAGATTCGAGCAGTCCCTTGTTGAAAGGAGATCAAATAGAATCGAGCATGGATATTGTGATTCAATTATCTAGCGGGTTGCCTTCGAATGAAATTCAAGAGAGTGAAATAAAAAAATTGCTTGGCGATATAGACAAAAAAGCAAGGGAAAGAGATGATGGTATTTCAAGGGATATATCTGGCTTTATCGCTAAGTTGCCCACTCGTCTCACGTCAAATATGCCGGCAGGACATATCGGGAGTATTTAATAACTCAAATCTCGCTAAGAAATAAAAAAATTCAAATTAAAAAATAATTTTTAAAATTTATCGTGTCTGATCTTCATGGGGTTTTTGGGGCGATTCATGAATCGCCCCTACAAATGACAATCAACCTATGTTTATCTTTTTGTGAAGTATACTCTTCGCTTTTTAGTTTTCTATGCCGCTCGCCAATGAAAATGAGAACTTGCGTAATGTGAATCTCTATCTGATATTTCTTTTCTAAAAAAGAATATCACGCAGTGATGCTATCCCTCACTCCTCAATCCTCACTCCTCAATCTTTCTTCATCACGCCCATTTCCTTTCCTCCCCTTTCCCAAATGCATTTTCGACACAGCGTGCGCATAGCGTGACATGTTCATGATGTTTGCCGACACTTTCATCATACTGCCAGCAGCGTGCGCATTTAGCATGAGGCGAGACGATAATTTGAATGGCTAATCCTTCTGTTTCAGCTAACGGCATGTTGTGCGGCTTGTCATTAAGAGGATATAAATTTACGGTGGAAGTAATAAAGACAAAACGCAATTCAGCCCCAAATTTTTCTAGCGGCTTTTTAATTTTTTCGCTGCAATATAAATTTATTTCTGCCTGCAAAGCAGAACCAATTTTTCCAGCATTTCGTTTTTCTTCTAACGCTTTATTCACCTCATCACGAATGTGCATTAATTGCTGCCAATCTTCAAAGTCGAAAATAGTTTCTGTTTTAAAAATGGGGAATTCGTCATACCATTTAGCAGTAAAGATAGAGTTTAATTTTTTGTCCGGCATGAACTCACCTATTTCATCAGCGGTGTAACTTAAAATCGGCGCAATCCATCGCACAAAAGCCTGTAAAATATGATACAGAACAGTTTGTGCAGAACGTCTTGGCAATCCGTCTGTTTTAGCAGTATATAAACGGTCTTTTAAAATATCTAAATAAAAACTCCCCATTTCAATGGAACAAAAATTGTGGATGAGTTGATAGATATTGAGAAAATCATATTTCTCATAAGAAGCAATAATTTTTTGCTGCAGATTCTTTGTGTATTCAATCGCCCATTGATCTAATGCTATAAAATTTTCGGATTTAATTTGATCTTTTGCAGGATCAAAATCAAATAAATTGGATAATAAAAATCGCGCGGTGTTTCGAATGCGGCGATAAGCATCTGCAGTGCGTTTTAAATTTTCATCCGACATATTCATATCATTGCGGTAATCACACGATGCCACCCACAATCTTAAAATATCAGCACCGTAAGTTTTCATCACTTGTTCTGGCAAAATGGTATTGCCTAATGATTTTGACATTTTATGTCCTTGCGCATCGTTAACAAAACCGTGCGTTAACACTGTTTTAAACGGCGCGCCGTGATGCATGCTCAAAGCGCTGAGCAATGATGTCTGAAACCATCCGCGATGTTGATCAGATCCTTCTAAATATAAGTCAGCAGGATAGTGTAAATTTTTCCAGCGGTTTTGTGATAACACACAAAAATGCGATACGCCGGAATCAAACCACACATCTAATGTGTCAGCACTTTTTTCATAATGCTTTGCATCTTTACCTAATAAAGTTTCTGGATCTAAATCGAACCACGCATCCATTCCATTTTTTTCAATCATCACCGCAATTTTTTCTAATAATGCTTTTGTATCAGGATGCAGTTCGCCTGTTTTTTCATGTGAAAATAACGGCAGCGGTGTTCCCCACGGACGCTGTCGTGAAATGCACCAATCCGGACGTCCTTCGATCATTTTAGTGATGCGGTTTTCTCCCCATGCTGGAACCCAGTTAACTTCGCGAATAGCGTGAAGCGCTGTTCTGCGTAAACTGTTTTTATCCACGCTGATAAACCATTGCGGTGTTGCACGGAAAATTAAAGGTGTTTTATGACGCCAGCAATGCGGATAACTGTGCGTCACTTGCTCTAAATGCAGCAACGCTTTTTTTTCTTTGAGTACATCAAGCACTACATCATTTGCTTGGAATACAGGTAATCCTTCGACAAAAGGCGTACCTTCCATAAAACAACCTTTTGCATTGACTGGATTTCGTATTGGCAGATGATAGCTTTGTCCGACGATATAATCTTCTACGCCGTGCGCGGGCGCTGTGTGAACATTGCCGGTGCCTGTGTCAATCGTGACATGATCACCTAATATCACAGGCACTTTTCTTTCTAATAAAAATGGATGCTGCAATAAAATATTTTCTAAATTTCTGCCAAGAGTTTCTCCTAAGATTTCAGAAAAAGAAGCTTCATAACGCTGCAAACAATTTTCCAATAAATCTTTGGCAAGAATTAAAAAATAATTTTCGTTTGAAATGTTAATTTTCACCAACACATAAATTAATTCAGGATGAAGACACACGGCTTCGTTTGCAGGCAATGTCCAAGGAGTGGTTGTCCAGATAGGAATATAAATTTTTTCATTGATAACTGGAAAGTCTTTTAATTTGTCTGTGTCAATTACTTCAAACAGCACGTCAATTGCCGGCGAAGTTTTATCTTGATATTCCACTTCGGCTTCAGCTAAAGCAGAAGCGCAAGCGGTACACCAATAGACTGGTTTTTGTCCGCGTTCTAAATAACCGTTTTCAATCACTGTTGATAAGGCACGGATGATATCGGCTTCATAATCAGAATCAATGGAACGATACGGATGTTCCCAATCGCCTAAGACGCCTAAACGTTTAAAGGCTTGTTTTTGTTTTTCAACTTGGGATTTAGCATATTCGCGGCAGGCTTTTCTAAAATTTTCAGGCGATAATTTTTCGCCGGGTTTCCCGTGTTTTTTTTCAACATTTAATTCGATCGGCAGACCGTGACAATCCCAGCCCGGCACATAGGGCGCATCAAAACCGCTGAGCGTTTTAGATTTAATCACCATATCTTTGAGCGTTTTATTTAGCGCATGACCCATGTGAATGTCGCCGTTTGCATACGGAGGACCGTCATGCAAAATAAATTTCGGCGCGCCTTCACGCGATTGGCGTATTTTTTGATACAGGTTTTCTTCTTCCCATTTTTTTAATCGTTCAGGTTCACGCTGGGAAAGATTCGCCTTCATCGGAAAATCTGTTTTCGGCAGATTAACCGTGGTTTTGTAGTCGGTCATAGTTGCTTCTCTATATATTATATATACTCACTCCACACCCCACACTCCTATTCAATGTTATCTGATTTTCAATCATTGTTTTTCTACTTCGCATTTCGAAGTGAAGCAGGTATAGAACATCATTTGATAAATGATTTTACAATAAAATGCAAGTGAAAATTAATTTAAATAAATTTCTATCGCCTTGAAAATTTCTTCAGGTTTAAGTGAGTTTAAGCATTGCGGCATCAAGTGTTTTTTTGCTGAATAACGGCAAAGAGGCTTGTCGCAATATAAACAATCAAACGCTGGCTGAAAATGAATTTGGTGATTGCCAACTGTGCCGGTTCGGTTGGGACTCGTAGGACCGTATATTGTCACGTTGGGTATATTAAACGCAGCAGCCAGATGCGCTAAACCAGTATCTATACTCACCATTGCTTTTGCGTGCGCAATGAGGCGTGATAATTCGGTTAAATTTTGTTTAGGCAAAACGGAAACACGCGGGTTTTCATGTGCAATGGCTTCCGCTTCATCTTTTTCTAATGTATTTCCCCAAGGCAAATAAACATTGACGCCTTTATCAGTGATGAACTTTGCAATGGCGATCCAATGTTTGAGCGATAAACGTTTGCTTGGCCAAGTGGTGCCGTGCGCAAATAGAACATAAGGTTTTCTTAACCCTGATTCTTCAGGTATTTTCAATCCGTAAGTGAACGGCATAGTATTAAAATCATAATCAAAACTTTGCGCAAAAATACTTCGCATTCTAAAAACTGCTTGCGCCTGTAAATCTACATGAACTTTTTTCTGATAACAAAAACTTGCTAACGATTCAGTGGCAGAAGAAAAATCTAAACCGATGCGTTTGCCTTCTTTAGATAATTTAGCAAATAAACTGACGATTGCGCTTTTCACTAAACCTTGTGCATCTAAGATAACATCATAATTTTCTGTCTGCAGTTCTTGTTTAAAATTTTTCCATTCTTGCTTAACGGCAGAAAAATCTTTTTTAAAATTTTTTCCCCAGCGTCTTAAAGCAATCGGAATTGTACGATTTATTTTTGAATGCCACGTTGGAATTTCAGCAAAAGATTCTTCTGCGATCCAATCTATTTGGAAATCTTTTTTTTGATTTTCCAAATAAGTTGCCATATCTGTAACAGCCGGCAGTGTATGAATTAAATCGCCTAAGGATGACATTTTGATAATGAGTATTTTCATAATGCTTTCATCTAACAGAGTTTTAATTTTTGCCCATTAATTCATTTAATGCATTTAAAACCATTTCTGGTTTTAAATCATTTAAGCAGCGTAAATGTTTCAGCGGACAAGTACGCTGAAAACAAGGGCGGCAGGGAAGATCAATAGAAACAATTTTAGCATGATCAGAAAGCGGCGGCGTAAATTTTGGAGAAGAAGAACCGAAAATAGCCACGAGCGGTTTTTGTAATGCTGCAGCGATATGCATTAATCCTGAATCATTTGTTATGATAACAGCAGCTAAAGATAATAATGCAACAGCTTCATTTAAAGAAGTTGTGCCTGCAAAAAAAAGACAGCCTGACACATGCCGCATGATTTCATCTGCGGCGGGTTTATCGTCAGGTCCGCCTAAAATCCAAACTTGATAACCTTGTTTTATTTTTTGTTCAGCGATTTCTGCAAAATAATGCGGCGGCCAACGTTTGGCAGGACCATAGGCTGCGCCGGGACACAATGCTAAAACAGGACGAATCAAATCTAAATGAAATTTTTCACAGCAGTTTTTCACAGCAATTGGATCAACGGATAAGGCTGGTTTAGGATAAGTGAACGAAAAATTTTCTTTTTCAAAAGCAAGCGCTGCAAAACGCCGAACCATGAGCGGATATTTTTTTGGATCTAATTTTCTTAAATCATTTAATAATAAATAACGCTGTTCACCTTTCCATCCGGTACGAAGAGGAATGTGCGCGAAAAATGGAATCAAAGCAGATTTAAAAGTATTCGGCAGCACAATCGCTTGATCATAATGTTCCTGCCGCAAATTTTTTCCAAACTGATAACGTTTTTTTAAACTGAATTCATCGTGTTTGCAGGGGATTTCAAATACTTTTCCAATTTCATTCATGTGCTGAAGAAGTGCTAAGGTGCTTTTAGGCGCTGCAACGTGAAGGATATTATTTGTGTTGGCTTTGAGCAATTGAAATAAACTGTGCGCCATTACCATGTCGCCGATCCAGGCAGGCGCAATGATTAATATTTTTTTTTGTTGAACAGTTTGTGTTTGAGAATCAGAAAAGTTTTTCTTTTCCGATGATTCGGAGAAAGTTTGGTGAAGGCTGGCAAGCAGGATATCAATCATAGATTTTACAAAAAAATAGGGATAAGCCATCGCCTATCCCTACCCTGATTAAAAAATAATTATTCTTTGCTTTCGCATTTATCTTTGCAGCAACAATGACTTGCAAAAACATTGTATAGCCATGCAAAAATTAGCAAGCCTATACCCGCGTCAAAGAAACCCCAAATGGCGCCAATGATAGAGCCAAAGAAAGTGGGCTTATAACCAACATAAAGAGTAGCAACAGCATTCACAAAACCGGAACCATAAGTAAGACCTGTTGCGTTAATGATACCCATGATAAATATAGCAACTGCCCAAATGATTGCGCCAGAAAAGGCAAATGCCCATGGGCTTAATCGGCATGATTGTTTTTCGGACATAATTATTTTCCTCCGTGTTAAAAAATATTCACTCATGCGACATAGTGATATTGCTTATACCCATCGTCTTTTGGTTTTCAGCTTTGTTGGCATCGTCGTTCGCAACAGTCATGTATGATGTATACACTCCTGTTGCTCACTCCTTGCCGCCTCGCTGAGAAACCAAAATACTCGGGTCTATTGGTGCCAACCCTGAGAGTTCATTCGCGAGCAGTATAAGTTCATAAATAATTTCACTATATCAGCACATTGGGTATTTTACTCCTAATAGGTTAAATTCAAAAGGATTCTTCATATAAATGTTGTTTAGGCGGGCGATTGTCTCACACGCCTAGATTGATTAAAAAACAAACAGATCTGGAACAGCCTATTGCTCTTTTTTGGGAAATGTTGTATTCATTTGAATACAGAAAGTTTCTGTATTCAGTTGAATACAGAATAAAATTAAGCTATACTTTCTATATGAAATGTTATAAATGTAAAAATATCATTAGCCACAATACCCAATCTATTTATGGCCTTCATAAGCAGTGCTTTGAGGAATGGTTTCATCCGTCTGATTCTACAGAGTTTAAAAATATAGATCCAAAAACAAATTATTCTGATCCAGAACATAACGAAATAAAAAAGAAAAAAGATACTTTTTTCCATGGACGGTATTTAAAATATTCTGCGTCTTTAAATGAAACTTCTTATATTTTAAAAATGCAGGAAGATCAATATCCTGAACTTCCTGCGATTGAATATTTATGTAATGAAATTGCAAATATATTAAATATAGAAGTGCCGGCTTATTTTCTAATTAATTTTAATCAGCGCCTTACTTTTGTGACTCGAAATTTCATGCAGGATTATACGGGAACACTCCATCATATTTATGAATATTTACCATCTGGAGATGAAAATCATTCTTGTGAAAAAATTATTAAAGTTATTTTAAATGAAACAGAAAAACTTTCTGAAGTCGTCAAATTTATTTATATTTGTTTGTTTGATGCATTAGTAGGAAATAATGATAGGCACGGAAGAAATTTAGGGATTATTCAAACAGCGCATGATAAATTTCTAGCGCCTATGTATGATAATCCATGTTTTTTAGGCATAGAAGAAGAATCCATGTTGGAAGCAGACTATAATATAAGCGGATCAATTTGGACGAAAAAAAGTAAAGAACCCAAACTTTTAAATTACATTAAAGAATTCGAAAGGTTAGGTTACAAAGAAATAACTGATAGATTTAAATCTAATGTGTTAACTAAAACAGAAAATATTAGACAAACGATAGAAAGAGCATCGTTAAGTCATAAAAGGAAAGGAGCTTTTATAAAATTTTTTAAGAAACGCATGGAGGATTTTAAAAATGATTAATTTTTTAGGAAAAATTGAAGCAGTTGATGTTTATTTTGAAAGAAGAAAAATGCGTGAGTATGTAGGCAGACTTTCATATGAGGAAAGAAAGTTTGTTTTCACTTATGATGATTCTTATTTGTATAATAAAAATTCAGTACCTTTGGGTCCGGATTTACCTTTAGCTAAAAAAACTTTTAAGTCCGTTAACCTTTTTGTTTCTTTTAAAGACAGGATACCTTCGCGGGAAAATCCTGCGTATGAAGAATATTGTAGAATGCGAGGTATAGATGTTTCTGAAAAAGATCCGATTACTTTGTTAGCAACATTAGGATATAAGGGGCCTTCTTCATTTATTTTTGCACCTGTTTATCAAGAAATATTTGATATTGGTAAAATTATTTTCTTAAGAAAAAATTTAAAGCTAACGGTCAGGGAATTTTGTAAATTATTTGATATTTCTCTTTCGACACTTTATAGGATAGAGAATAATCAAGCTAGCAGTCGAGAAGCCTTAAAAAGGCTTGAATTATATTGCCATTCTTCAGAAGCGGCTCTTTACGAAATTAGGAAAAATAGTTTTGGAGTTAATGACATGAAAAGAATATATGCAGAAGGAGTTTTTTTGTGTAAGGATTTGATTGAAAAAATCATCACAGATAAAAAATATTGTATAGAGATGCTAGAATCAAATCGTTGTTATCCTTATTTCTCTATAGTCATTGATACTGCGCAGCCAGAGTCGAGAAGCCCTCATAAAAGAAGCAGACGCTTAATTTTTAAATTTCGTCGAGAATTGATAGACGATGAAATTTTAAAGCAGCCGTCTAGCTATGAAACAATTAAAAAAAATATAAAAAATGTTTTTGAAGGATTTGATTTCTGTAATCCTAGTAAAAGCCCATATGATTCACCGCCTGATGAATCATACCTAGTAAAAAGCGATGGCTCTGTTACTTTGATTGATAATAAAAAATAATAAGGAGTCTCTCATGAAAAAAATAGTTTTTTTTATCCTATTACTTTTCATTTTTCTGCCGATTGCTTGGGCGCAAAATGATTTATCCCAAAATAATTTATCCGTTGTGAAGAAACAGCTTGTTTCTTTTCAATTGCAGCCGCAACAAGTTTTTGCGTTTGTGAATAAACTTAAAATGGCTGTGCGACATCATCGAGTTAAAATGATGGCACAAATGATAGCGTATCCATTAACGGTTAACGGCAAGCCGACCATTCAAAACAAACAAGCATTTATTCATTCATATTCCGCGTTGTTTACTTCGCAAGTTAAAAAAGCTATTGCCAATCAAAAATTAGAAGCGCTGTTTGTGAATTATCAAGGCGTGATGTTAGGCAATGGCGAAATCTGGATCAATAAACAATGGACAAACGGCAAAGCAGGGGGAAAGCTTTATATTATTGCGGTGAATAATGCGGAAAACATGGTTTAAAAAATATCGGCAAAGATATTTTAAAAGTTGTGGCAGTGGATGCGTGGGTGAAATAAAGGAATACCTGTCGCACTTCAAATACAGAATCTGTCACTCATCATACTGAATTAGTGCATGGTTATTTTGGGTGGGATAAAAATAATATCAGCCGTCCTTTTTTGAGTTTTGGATCATCTTAAATAAACGGCATTTGCTGCTTTTGCAGTTTAATGCTTTTATTATTTTTTAAATAATAAAACATCTCGCGGAGAATTATATCGCTTAACTTCGCATTTTCATTAGCCAATGGTAAATACAAATAACCGGTATTGATTTTATTTTTGATGACATTTATTCTTATCATTCTTTTTAAAATCGGAAGGTTATCATGGCAGCAAAAAATAAAAAGGCTAAAGCGTCCGCCTAAAGACGAGGGTGTTTACCCATTCCACCTAACGGCATAAAATTTATTATTTCGCAAAATAATCAATTGGCATGCTTACAACACCCCAAACTTTTTGAATTTTAATAATGCCAAGTTTAATGATAAAATTTGAAAGTAGACTAATATACCCATTCTACCTCAAGATGCGAAATGAGCAAATCACCACTGAAGATAAAATCATATCGAATAGAAGTGAGGATTGTGGAGTGAGGAATGAGGGATGGCATCACTTGCGTGATAGTATTTTTTAAAAATAAAAATTTTGGTTTGCCATGAAAAAATTTTGTTTCATTTTAAACGTTTTGTTTTTACCATTTATTTTATTGTTCTCTGCATCAGTAGAAGCAGATTCATTAACCTATCAATTAACGCAAGGGGTGGATTCACCGATTGTGGCAGCAGTAATGCCGCTTGATTCAGCCAGTCCCTTTGCTGCGATGGTTCAGCAGGATTTAAATAACAGTGGTGAGTTTGATGCAAGATTAGTTGATACACAAGCTGATGTGTCAGGCATTCCTTATGTAATTCGGCTGACAATGCAGTCTTCTGATCAAGATCAAGCGCAGGTGTTACTCATGGATGCGGCGCACCAGAATAAAATTTTATTTCAAAAAAGTTTTGATGTCAGTGACAGTAATTTAAATCAATTAGCACATTATATGAGTAATAAAATTTATCAACAGTTAACCGGTGTACGCGGTTTATTTTTAACACGCATTGCTTATATTTCTGTGCAACAAGTTGGCTCTGAACAAAATCAATATCAATTACAAGTTGCTAACAGCGATGGTTCAAATGTCACCACGATTTTAACTTCTGATGAGCCTCTTTTATCACCGGTTTTCTCGCCGAATGGAAATCAAATTGCTTACGTAGGTTTTGAAAAAGGACAGTCAAAAATTTATTTGCAAAATTTAAGCACAGGTAATCGAAGCGTTTTAGTGCAGTTAAAAGGATTAAACAGTGCGCCGGCATTTTCTTCAGACGGAAAACTGCTTGCGTTTGCTTCCACTCAAAATGGTTATTCAAAAATTTATATCTTGAATTTAGCAACGCATCAGTTGACACAAATGACACAAGGACTCTCAATTGATACTGAACCTTGTTTTTCGCCTGATAATCAATTTATTTATTTTACTTCTGACCGCGGCGGTTCCCCGCAGATTTATCAATATAATTTAAAAACTCAATTTGCGAAACGATTAACTTTCAGCGGCGGTTATAATGCACATCCTGTCATTACACCTGATGGGAAAACACTTGTTTTTATGCATCGGACAGGTGATATGTTTGGTATTGCAGAAGAAAATTTAGCGACAGGACAAGTGCAGTCCTTAACACAATCAGGTTTAGATAAATCGCCATCCATTTCTCCTAATGGCAAAATGATTATTGATGAAACGCAATCTGGTAATAAAAATTTATTAGGATTAGTTTCATTAGATGGACGCGTGCAGGCGCGTCTGATTTCAGCGCAAAGTAATTTACAGCAGCCGGCGTGGTCGCCTTTTTTGGAAAATGAATAATGAAAAAAATTTCATTTTTTTTACTTGTTTTAAGTTTTACCTTGTTAACGGGCTGTCAGAATAATGATTTTTTATCGACTATTCAGCCGGATTTAACCACAGAAACAAATAATGCAATTCAAAATCAAGCCTATTATTTTGATAGAGATCAGATTAACGTAAAATCTTCCGACATGTCGTCATTAATTAAACAGGCAGATTATTTAGTTAAACATCCCAATGTTTCTGTTATTATTATTGGTAATACAGATGAGCGGGGCAGCCATGAATATAATTTAGCATTAGGCTGGAAGCGCGCGCAATCAGTGGCAAATGTTTTAATGCAGCAGGGCGTCTTGCCAAAACAAATAGACATGATAAGCTACGGAGAAGAAATGCCGGCGAATTTATGGCATAATGAAAAAGCTTGGGCAGCAAATCGGCGAGTAGATTTAATTTATACCGACAACAAAGAATGAAAATGAATCAAATTACCATTTCGCTTTTTAATAAAATAAATGTTGATCCTTCATGGTCTTTTTCTGATAAAACAAGAACGGATACAGCCTATATTACACATGGATATCACCGCTATCCTGCAAAATTTATTCCACAAATCGTTTCTCGGTTAGTAGAAAAATATACAAAAGAAGGTGATTTAGTGGTTGATCCGTTTGGCGGTTGTGGCACAACACTTGTTGAATCAAAAGTCATGGGACGACCATCAGTTGGAGTTGATATTAATCCTGCCTTGCTGGAAAAATAAAAGTATGAAAAACGTAAACGTATCTAAACAACTTTTTTACCAGCTCGCAGGGCAACTTAAAAAAGTTATTGTTGGTTTAGTAGTTTCAGAAACGGATAAATGGTGCAGCTTATATCAAAAAGGTGGAAAGAGATTTGCTTATATCTTGTTGCATAAATGGAAACCTAAAATAGATGTATGGTGTCTTGGTGATACTGATTATGTAGAACAAAAATATGCTGGGAAGATAAGATTTAAATCTAGACAAAAAACAACAGGTGAATTTGGTAAAAATTTTCAAATAAATTTTGTTATTCAAAATTCAGAAGATACTGAAAATTCGGTTTTATTACTTGCTGAGATTTCTAACAGTTGGACAAGAGAAGAATTAATATCAGCATACAATTTGTATTGTAGGATACCGATTCAAAAAATAAACTCAAAAAATATTGATGTTATTCAATTTGCAAATTTATTAGGGCGGACGCCGAAAGAGGTTGCCAAGCGGTTTAAAAATTTCTCAAGGTTAGATACTAATGAGAATAAACTAGAAAGTATCGGAGAGGACGACAAAGACGCTTGGAAATTTTTCAATAGTAACTGGGAAAAGTCAGTGTACGAAAGTGAAAACGAAATCATTAATCTTGAAAACAAACTAAAAAATATCACCGATTTCCCAAAAGGTAGAGAACGAGAAAATCTTGTAAAATCAAGAATCAATCAAACTTTTTTTAGAAATGCTGTTTTATCTTCTTATGGAAATAAATGTTGTATTACAGGTTTACCGTGCGTGGATTTGTTAAACGCAAGCCATATCATACCGTGGTCTATTGATGCTAATAATCGTTTAAATCCGCACAATGGATTGTGTTTAAATGTATTACATGATAGGGCTTTTGATAGAGGATTAATTACTGTGAGAACAGATTATACTATTAAGGTTTCATCTCGCATAAATAAATTTTTAGATTACAAATCAGTTAAGGATTATTTTTTGTGTTTTCAAGGACAAAAAATTATCTTACCGCAACGTTTTGTTCCAGAAAAATCATTTTTAGAATTTCACAATAAGAATATTTTTAAAAATAATTAAAACACTATGTTAGATAAAGAGATTGTCAAAGAATTTTTAGAGGAAGAATTAGAAGATGTTGAAATTCCCAAAAACATCAAATTTGATGATTTGGTGGATGTTTTTATTGATTATTGTGAAGATGATTATTATGAATGGCTTAGGGATAACGCCAAGTCATTTTTTTATGGCGGAGTTAATGGAATAAATTGGGATTCTATTACTGAGAGGACCCATAAAAAAAAGAAATAATGTAATTATTCAACGTAATACTGAAATACGGTGGACGTTCAGTTTTGGAGGAAGATTGGACGAAAAATCGATGGAAAAGCGGAGTGTACACGCGAGTACATGAGCATTTTGAAGAGATTTTTCGCCCAATATAACCCAAAAATGGACGTCCGCTGGAAAGCAGTGAATAGTTACGAAATAATAAATATAGCGGCGTAACACCTGCTTTAGTCATTTGGAATTTACTCCAAAGATACACAAAAGAAGGCGATTTAGTGGTTGATCCGATGTGTGGAAGTGGGACAACAATTGATGTGGCTAAAGAACTAAACCGAAAAGTAATTGGTTATGATTTAAACATAATTTTTATTTGAGAGGTTTTAAGTATTTATTTATAATGAGAAGACTACCGAATGCTCTCAATTCATTAAAGGATAATTAATATGCATTTTCAAAAAATTATTTTCGCAGGATTGGTAATTATTGGCTTTTCTTTTTCCATGACTATTTTTGCAGATGCGCCTGTTATTGATGCAACGGCTGGCAATCAGGCAGTAGCAGTGGGGGATTCTTCTTCAGCAAGTGCAAATACAAATGCAAATGCAACTACAGATACAACACCGACTGTGCAAACACAACTTGTCAATACAAACGATGATGCTAATGATAATGGCACAAATAATAATGTAAACAATAGCACAGATACACAACAGATTGCTCAGCAAGTGAATAATTTAGTTCAAATGAATTTGCCGCAGCAGATTAATGATTTGCAAGAACAGATTCAGCAACTGCAAGGGCAATTACAGGTTCAGCAGCATGATATTAAATTACTGAATATGCAGCAGCGAAGTTTTTATCAGGATTTAGATCAGCGTATTAATCAGGTTAGCGCGTTAAATTCAAATACAAATAGTTCATCCGCGAACACAACCTCTAGTACAAATTCTGCTTCAGTAACAACACCAGCAATCACTTCTATTCATACAGCAACAGCTAAAAAAACAATGCAGCAAAGCAATGCAAAATTAACAGAATCTTCTGAATATGAACATGCTTTTGAATTAATTGCCAAGAAACAATATGATCCAGCAGCAAAAGCTTTGAATCAATATTTAAATGATTATCCAACAGGACAGTTTGTTGCGAATACCCATTATTGGTTGGGTGAAATTTATTTACTGCAAGATAAATTATCACAAGCATTGCAAGAATTTCAAACGGTGATTAATCATTATCCAGACAGCAGTAAAGTGTCTGATGCTAAATTAAAATTAGCGATTCTGCATTTGCATCAAGGCAAAACAGAGCAAGCAGTGAATGAATTAAATCAGATCAAAAAACAATATCCGAATACCACAGCATCACAGCTTGCTGCGATTCAGCTGCAGCAGATAAACAATAATTCAGCTGCTGTCAGCAGCAGTAATGTGGGGAATGGAGAATACGGAAAAGGGAAAAAATAAATTTTATTATAACGTAGAGGCGATTCATGAATCGCCCTTACAGACAATCTGTCTCCCGCCTGTTTTATTTTTCTGGGATTTTCGAATTAACCGAATTTTTTTCACCCGTTTCTACACACAGTGCTGTGAGTTTTCCGCCCCAGACACAGCCGGTATCTAGTGCGTGAATATGCGGCACATTGCATTTACCTTGAAGTGCTGCCCAGTGTCCAAAATAAATTTCATAGCCGTTTAAATTTTTATTTTGCCATTCAAACCATGCGCGATAATTTTCTAGAGGCGATTGTATGCCTGTTGTTTTAACATCTAAACAGCCTTGTGCATTACAAAAACGCATGCGCGTGAGTGCATTGGTAATGTAGCGCAAACGATCGAAGTTTTTTAATTCTTTTGTCCAGCAGTCAGGTGTGTTGCCAAACATGTTTGCTAAAAAAATTTTAAAATCGTGCTGCCGCAATGCATGACAAACTTCATCGGCATATTGTTCTGTTTCATTTAAATTCCATTGCGGCGGAATGCCTGCATGCACGATACAATATTTTTGTTTTTCATTTTTATAAAATAAAGATTGATGGCGAAGCCAATCAATTAAATAGGAAGCTTCAGGATGATTTAAAATTTTATCGAGCGTGTGGTCATCATGATGCAATTTATTTTTAGGCAGAGCATCATAAAATAAACGGATTAAATAAAGATCGTGATTACCCAATACTATTTTTTTATTAGGTAAATGATAAATAAATTCTAATGTTTCAAAAGATTTTGGACCGCGGTTTACTAAATCACCCACAAAAATAAGAACATCTATTTTGGAATCGTACTGAATTTTTTTCAGCAATAACTGCAGCTCATCAAAACAGCCTTGTATGTCGCCGATAATATATGTTTTCATGGTGGTAGCTTATTTGACTCTTGAGTGAAACAAAAACGCATTGCCATTAAAAATCTTTATGCTTATTTTTAGAAGGGAACAAGCAAAAGAGAAAAGGGAAAAGTCATTGCTCGGGATTTGAAAATTTTTATGTCTTTGATTCTCATGTCTTCTGACATGACACAAATGTTTCTTTATTCCGCTAAAATTAAAAGACTAAAGTTTGTCTTTCGAAGTATAACAGATCTATCACACTCCCATTCTTGCTTGTAAATCTGCGTGAGGCACTAAATTTTTACTGATGCTAGTTTCAACGCCGCTTAATAAAGACTGGAAAAAGGATGGACGTGTGGTGTAATCAACATAATAATGAACGTCAAATTGTTTTTGCATCACATCCCATAAATTACCTGTGCCGTCAGCTAAACCTAATTGTACAGCTTTTTCCCCTGTCCAAAAATCGCCAGAGAAAAGTTCTTTTGCACTGCCGTTTAATTTTCCTTTGCGTCCCATTTCAACATCATGAATAAAGTTTGCATGCGCTTGGGTTAACACAGATTTTATTTTTTGTACATCGCTTGGATTTAAGGGTTCAAACGGATCTAATCTCGCTTTGTTAGCACCTGCTGTGAATAAGCGGCGCTGTACGCCTAATTTTTCTAAAGAACCGACAAAACCAAAGCCGCTCATCACGACGCCGATAGAGCCTGTGATTGTATCGCGGTTTACATAGATTTCATCGGCGGCTGTTGCAATTAAATAAGCGCCTGAAGCCAGTAAATCTTCGCCGACAACGATCACTTTTTTATGATATTTATTTTTTAATTCTAAAATTTTGTCATGAATAATGGATGACTGTACAGCGCTGCCGCCGGGAGAATTAATTAATAAAATAACCCCTTTTGCTTTTTTATCACAAAAAGCGCGGTTTAATTCAGGAATTACTTTTTCTGCTGATAAATCTTTATCAGATAAAATTTCTCCGTCTAGACGAACAAGCGCTACGTAAGATTGATCAGTGTTCGGCTGACCATTAGCATCAAATGGTTTTTTAAATGAATACATCAAACTTGAATAGAGTAAAATTAATATCAAGATAATGGCTATCCAAATAAAAAATCGGATGTTTCGCCAAAGGCGGTCTCTTTTCCGTTCAATTAATAATTCAGAGACTAAAGATCTTTCAAAATTAGATTCGTCCATTTATTTTCCTTATTTCTCTTTAATTCTGACCACTAATACATCACATTCTGCTGCGTGTAAAATGGAATTAACGCGTGAACCAATTAATTTTTCAATGCCGTGATGGCCGTGTGTACCTGCAATAATTAAATCCGCGTGAATTTTTTTTGCCACATCAGTCACGGCAAGTTTTACAGAACCTTGTTCTAAGTAGCAATCTTTTTTGTCGATAGTTAATGTTTCAGCAAGTTGATGCAGCTTTGCGACTGCTTGTTTTTCTAATTCTTCTTGATAGCTGATGCCCAGCGGTAAAGAGAAATCACCTTCGTACATGATGGGCGCTAATTCTAAAACATGCACAAGACTTAATTTAGATTTAAATTGTTTGGCAAGTTTTTGTGCTTGTTCAATGACTTGTTCCCCGTTTTGTGAAAAGTCAACGGCTAATAGAATATGCTGATACATAAAACCTCCTGTTTATACCCTTCGTCTTTTGGTTTGCAGCTTTGTGTTGGTAAGCTTCCGCTTCCTGCGGCGCTAACCAACCAGCCAAACTCTCCTTGAGTTTGGCGCTCAGCGGCGTGAAGCGATGCTTCACCTGAACTTCCGCCTCGCCTTCGTCTTTCGCAACAGTCATGTATGACTTATACACTCCTGTTGCTCGTTCCTCGCCGCCTCGCTGAGAAACCAAAATACTCGGGTCTATTTGTGCTAACCCCAAGAACTCAGTCGCGATGAGTATAAAATTTAGAATTTGCAATGGCAGCAAATTCTTCTACTGTTAAAGTTTCCGCACGTCTTTTCGGATCAATGTTTAATGCTGTTAGTGTACCAGAAGTGATGAAACGTTTTAAGCTATTTCCTAATGTTTTTCGCCGATAAGTAAATGCTTCTTTGACTAGCTCAGTAAATACAGACATATTTTTAACCGGGATTAAAGATGCATGCGGGACCATGCGCACAAAAGCAGAATGTACTTTTGGCGGCGGTGAAAAAGCGCCGGGTGGGACGGTAAATAATAAATTATTTTCACAAAAATATTGAGTCATGACGCTTAACCGTCCGTAATCTTTTGTATGAGGTTTAGCAACCAAACGATTAACGACCTCCAGTTGAAGCATAAAATGCATATCATAAATTATTTCACGGTAATTTAATAAATGAAATAAAAGCGGTGAAGAAATATTATAAGGCAGATTACCGATTATGCGAAGAGGCTTGCCTTGATAAATTTTTTGGAAATTAAATTTTAAAGCATCTTCTGCGTGCAAATGAAAAGGTGAAAACGATTTAAATTTTTCTTCTAAAGACGGTAGCAAATCGCGGTCAATTTCAACTGCATCATAGTGAGAAACAAAAGGCGCAATTAATTGAGTTAATGCACCTTGCCCAGGCCCAATCTCAACAACATGATCTTCCGGTTTTATATTTAGAGAAGAAGTAATAAGACTTAAATAATAGGGATCATTTAAAAAATTTTGACCAAAACGTTTTTTGGGGAAGTGTTTTATCATGATTGATTTTTTCCATCAAGACGCGCAAAATGCGTATACCTTTTACGAGGTATTCTACCAAATCATCTAATTAACAACGAGGAGAACATGATGTTAATAGGCGTCCCTAAGGAAATTAAAAACAATGAATTTCGGGTAGGCATGACACCGCATAGCGTTGCAGAATTAGTTCAATACGGTCATAAAGTCATGGTACAAAAAAATGCAGGTATCGGCATTGGCTGCAGCGATCAGGATTATGCAGATGGGGGAGCTAAAGTCGTTGCAAAAGCCGAAGAAATTTTTGCTAAAGCTGAGATGATTGTTAAAGTGAAAGAACCTCAACCGCTTGAATGCAAAATGCTGCGCAAAGATCAAGTGCTGTTTACTTATTTACATTTAGCGCCAGATCCAAAACAAACTAGAATGTTAAAAACTTCTGGCTGTACAGCAATTGCTTATGAAACAGTGACCAGCGCACAAGGCGGTTTACCTTTATTAATTCCGATGAGTGAAGTTGCTGGGCGTTTAGCCATTCAAGCCGGCGCGCATTGTTTAGAAAAATCACAAGGCGGTCGCGGTATTTTATTAGGCGGTGTGCCGGGTGTGCAAGCAGCGAATGTGGTTGTGATCGGCGGCGGTATTGTCGGTACAGAAGCGATTCGCATGGCATTAGGTTTAGAGGCGCATGTGACTGTGCTGGATAAATCGCTCAATTGTTTGCGTAACTTAGAATTAAAATTCGGTTCACGTTTAAATACTATTTTTGCAACGAATTATTCTATTCGCCATTATGTTTTGAAAGCTGATTTAGTGATTGGTGCTGTGTTAGTTGCCGGCGCTGCTGCACCTAAATTACTCACGCGCGACATGCTGAAAGAAATGCATCAGGGTTCAGTGATTGTGGATGTGGCAATTGATCAAGGCGGATGTTTTGAAACGAGTAAGCCGACCACTCATGCAGATCCGACTTATGTGGTTGACGGCATCATCCATTATTGCGTTGCTAATATGCCGGGCGCTGTGCCGCGTACCTCTACTTTTGCATTAAATAATGCAACATTACCTTATATTGTGAAATTAGCTAACATGGGTTACAAAGAAGCATTGCTTTCTGACCCACATTTTTTAAATGGTTTGAATGTGCATCACGGCATGATCACTAATCAAGCAGTGGTGAATGCTTTAGGTAAAACGCTCAATATTTCTTATGTTGATCCAAAAGAAGCGTTGGAGAAATAAGAATAGAAAAAAATAATGATTAAGGGCAGATAGTAGTCTGCCCTTATTTTTTATTGATTATTGTTTTTTAAATTGTACAATATCTTGTACAACTAAAACTGCAGAATTGGAGATATAACAATGAGCGCTATTACTTATTCGAATGCGAGGCAACATTTAGCTGAAATCATGGATCGTGTTTGTGATGGACATATGCCGGTTATTATTACCCGCAAAAGTTCAGAACCTGTTGTAATGATTTCTCTAGAAGATTTTAGCTCGATGCAGGAAACGGATTATTTGCTGAAAAGCCCTAAAAATGCAAAACATCTGCGTGCTAGTATTCGTCAATTTAAAGAAGGTCACTATCAAGCAAGAGATCTTATTGAATGAAATTATTTTGGACAGATTTTGCATGGCAAGATTATTTGTATTGGGAAAAATACGATAAAAAAATCTTAGGAAGGATTAATAATCTTGTTAAAGATATTCAAGCTCATCCCTTTTCTGGCATTGGAAAACCAGAGCCGTTACGATTTGAATTGCAAGGTAAATGGTCAAGAAGAATTAATCAGATGCATCGGCTTGTATATGGAGTGCGTAATGCTCGGATCATTATTTATGCTTGCCGTTATCATTATTAGGTTATCTCATGCTTTATTATCCACACATTAATCCCATCGCTTTTCATGTCGGTCCTATTAAAGTGCATTGGTACGGCATGATGTATTTAATTGGATTTGTATCGGCTTGGTTGCTGGCACTTTATCGTTCTAAAAAACCTTGGAATCATTGGAATAAAAATGAAATTGCTGATTTAATTTTTTATGGCGCGGTCGGTGTGATTATCGGCGGACGTTTAGGTTATATGCTGTTTTATGATTTTCCAAATTTTATTTCGCATCCATGGATTATATTTAAAGTGTGGCAGGGGGGTATGTCATTTCATGGCGGATTAATCGGCGTCATACTTTCATTATGGATTTACAGTAAACGGTACCAGAAAAAATTTTT
>Ga0208373_1000959_pt1 | contig 42578 bp, 41 predicted proteins | sample RifOxyC2_FD_184036 | JGI IMG/M metagenome (GOLD analysis project Ga0208373, IMG submission 184036) | Soil microbial communities from Rifle, Colorado - Rifle Oxygen_injection C2 (SPAdes) | ecosystem: Environmental > Terrestrial > Deep subsurface > Rock core/Sediment | place: Rifle, Colorado...
TAAGTTTCTGTTGTTTACCAATGCACTTGAATGCGAAGCCATTGCCGCAATATTTGTATTTATTCTAAATCCCATTTTAAATCCTTTTAGGGGAGAGCCTTTTGCTCTCGTATTTGGTTTATATGTTCAAAAGTTCTGATAAGCAAAATTTGTGCCAATTTATATAACACAAATTGCTTTCTTTAAAAAATATAAATAAGGGATTAAAAAAGTGGATTTAGGATGAAGAATTTCACAAAAGGCTTTTAGCCCTTTGTGAAGAAAGAAAGAAAGTTACTATTGTAGTAGTCTCATAACATTTTCTAAAGAAACGTATCCGCAGCTTACGCTGCTTCAACGATTGTTATTACTGTAACAATCTCATTACGTTTTGCTGAACAGCATTTGCTTGACTCATTGCATAACTTCCTGACTGAGCAAGGATGTTAAATTTAGAGAAGTTTGCACTCTCTGCCGCAAAGTCAACATCACGAATGTTAGACTCAGCCGCTTTAACGTTTACCTGCGTTACAGAGATGTTGTTAATAGTTGAAACAACTTGGTTTTGAGCAGAACCTAGATCTGAACGGATAGAATCAAGATTTGTAATTGCCGCACCTACGGTATCTATAGCTTTCATAGCACCTTCAAGCGTTGTTACATCAATATCTGAGAGACTTGTAAACTCTTCATCTTCAATAGATACGCTATTTGTATCTCCACCGTTTGCCGCAAGTTTTGAACCAAGAGCAAGTGTAGCATTAGTTCCGGTTGTTCCTTTTAGCATATTGAAGTCTTTAGTGACATACACATCATCTGTCAATGTTATATCTGTTCCTAAAACCGTACCTGCTTTGAGTCCAGAACCTGCACCGCCACCGACTTGAGCATCAGTCAAATCTTGATTGATAATAGTACCGGCTTTAAGTGTGGTATCTGAAACAAGTAATGACCCTGCTTTTACAACCATATCTTGGTTAAGCACTACTGCCGCTCTTAATTGAACCTCACCGCCAAGAGTAGAATTCTCTTTAATAGTAGAGCCACTGCCAATAGTTGAGCCAATTTTTAGCTCTGTAACATCTGTAGTAGTTAAATCTGAAGATGTAGTAATCTTATCGCCTATAACACTTCCTACTGCAAAAGTTGATCCTGAAAGTAAAGATGTTCCTGCTTTTAGTACCATTTCTGTTGAAACGGTTACTGAGCCGGTTGTTGTGATATCCTCGCCAAGAACAGTGCCTGCAACCAATTTACTTCCTGAAGCGACTGCCGCGTTTTGACTTTGAACATCAATCGTCATTACCATATCTTTTGAAAGAGTAAGTGATGAAGTAAGTGTTAAATCGACAACAAGCATTGTTCCGGCTTTATACTGAACATTTGAAACAGTAATATCTTGTTGCAACACCGTACCTGCATCAAATACACTGTTAGAACCAAGAACAGAACCTGCTTTAACAAGCATGTCAGCCGTAAGTGTTACAGTCTCTCTTGTTGTAATAGTTGTTCCAAGAACTGTTCCGTGTTCAAGCTTAGAGCCAGATCCGATTGTTGAACCGACAGCCATTAAATCATCTTGTGTTGATGAAAAAGTTTGCATAGCAACAGTAGAAGATATCGCAACACCAAGTTTCGTACCTGCCGCTAAAACACTATCAGAAACAATTACACTTGCTATAGCAAGAGTTGAGTCTTGAATAGTAGTTGTAGTGCCTGTTGTAATCATATCTTCACCGACAGCAGTTCCCATAGGTGAACCTGTGATTTGGAATGATGAAGATCCAGACTGAACAACTTCAAGATGTCCTATTGTGCTCATCTCTTCAGCCGTATTTCCCATAACACCTGACATATCACCTGTTACACTTATAGCACGACCGTCAGTTGAAGTTAGAGTTATTCCACCCTCTTCAGTTTTAGTAGCAACTACACCTGTTTGAGTTGTTTTTAGGTTTATTGCACTAAGAAGTGTCCCTTCGCTGTCGTTTGCCGAAACATTAATCGCACCGATATTTATACCGTTAATTGCAAAATCCGCACCTGTAGTACCAGCCGCTACAGCATTATCTGTTGTAGTAGTTACTATCGCTTTAGCACTAATACCTGTTTCACCGCTATATTTATTTATTGCATCAGCAAGTGCACCCATACCGTTTGCAGGATCATTATTAGCTTGAATGTTAATAGACTCTAGAGTAATCTCTTTACCTGTAGCAGCACTCTTCATTGTTAGTTGGTTTTCACCAAGTTGTGCCACACTTAGAGTTGCACGGCTTGTTTGACCGATTTGACTTGTCTCAGCAGAAGCAATAGAAACCTTTACGCTTTCGTTCGCGCTTGCACCCATTTGGAACTCTTTACTTGCAAAAGTACCGGAGAGAAGTTTTTGACCGTTAAATGAAGTTGTTTTTGCAATAGTGTTAAGCTCTTCCATAAGCTTGTCAATATCTTTTTGGATAGCTAAACGTGTAGTAGAATTCTGACCGTCAGACGCAGCTTGAACAGCTTTAGTTTTGATAGTATCAAGAATATTTGAGTACTCGTTTAGGGCACCGTCAGCAGTTTGTATAAGACCGATAGCATCGTTACCGTTGCTGATAGCTTGACCAAGAGAAGAAGCTTGAGCACGAAGTGCATTTGCAATCGCAAGACCAGATGCATCATCAGCTGCTTTGTTGATACGAAGACCTGAAGAAAGTTTGCTTAGAGAATTATCTAAGTTTCTGTTGTTTACCAATGCACTTGAATGCGAAGCCATTGCCGCAATATTTGTATTTATTCTAAATCCCATTTTAAATCCTTTTAGGGGAGAGCCTTTTGCTCTCGTTTAATTTTATCTAGGCTTCCTTGCCTTGATGTGAACTAAATCGTCACTGCAAAAAATAACTTTAATTATTTTGTGAAATTTTTTTAAAAATCTTCTATTTCTTCTATTTATACTTTTTTTGCTACACTTGCGAACTTAAAAACAACTAAACTATATATAATGTATAGCATATAGGAAAACTATTTGAACTTAATCATCGTCGAATCACCCGCAAAAGCTAAGACTATCAAAAACTTTTTAGGCAAAGAGTATGAAGTTATCGCATCTAAAGGTCATATCCGAGATCTTCCAAAAGCCCGTTTTGGAATCACAATAGATGAAAAAAATCATCTTATACCCACATACAGCGTTGCAAAAGAGAATATGCCGACAGTCAAGCAAATCAAAGATTTGGCAAAAAAGAGTGATATCATATATATCGCAACCGATGAGGATCGTGAGGGTGAGGCGATAGGATGGCATATAGCGCATGCGATAGATAAAAATCCCGAAGAGCTTCCTAGAATCGTGTTTCACGAGATTACAAAAACTGCTATCAATAACGCACTGCAAAACGCTCGCAAAATTGACATGAATATGGTAAACGCACAGCAGGCACGCCGTCTGCTTGATCGTGTAGTAGGTTACAAACTCTCTCCGCTTCTTAGTTCAAAAATCCAAAAAGGTCTCTCGGCAGGGCGTGTTCAGTCATCGACTCTCAAACTTGTGGTAGACCGTGAAAGAGAGATAAGAGCGTTTGTACCGCAAGAGTACTGGAGCATTGATACGCTATTTAAAAAAGATATAGAAGCAACACTTATCTCTCACAAGGGAGAAAAACTCTCTAAACTCTCCATTGAGAACAAAACTACGGCAGAAACGATAACTACAAGCGTAAAAAATGACACATTTACTATCTCAAATATAGAGACAAAAGAGAGAAGAAGTGCAACGCCTCCGCCGTTTATGACATCAACTCTTCAGCAAGTCGCTTCAAGCAAACTGGGCTTTACTCCTAAAAAAACCATGATGGTGGCTCAAGTTCTTTATGAAGGTGTAAAAACTCCAAACGGAACAAGCGGTGTAATTACCTACATGAGAACGGACTCACTTAACCTTGCAGCAGAAGCGGTTGATGCCGTTCGTGGTGTAATCGAGAGTAGATTTGGAAAAAAATATCTTCCCTTAGAGCCTAAAATTTATACTAAAAAAGCAAAAGGCGCACAAGAAGCACACGAGGCTATTCGTCCAACGATGCTTGATTTTACTCCTGAAATCGCATCATCGTTTTTAAAGGCTGATGAGATCAAACTTTATCGTCTTATTTATGAGAGATTTATGTCATGTCAGATGAATGATGCTATCTTTGAACAGCAAAGTATTCTCTTTAACGGAAAAGAGAACGAATACAGAGCAAGCGGACGAAAGCTTATATTTGACGGTTTTTATGCACTTACGGGAGCTGAAGACAAAGATAAACTGTTGCCTACTTTAAAAGAGGGTGAGAATGCGGTTGTTCAAAGTATCAAGCCTGAACAGCACTTCACGGAACCGCCTGCTCGCTACTCAGAAGCGGCACTTATCAAAAAACTGGAGAGTGAAGGAATCGGGCGACCATCAACTTATGCTCCGACAATAGCGACTCTTAGCAGCAGAACTTATGTGACGATTGAAAAAAAACAGATAGTTCCGACAGACATGGCATTTACCGTAACCGAGATGTTAGAGAAAAACTTTTCCGAGATAGTCGATGTCAGTTTTACGGCAAACATGGAAGAGAAACTTGATGAAGTCGCAGAGGGACAAAATGACTGGCAGAAACTTTTAAGCGATTTCTACTTCCCGTTTGATGAAAAAGTCAAAGAGGGCAAAGAAAATATAGTATCTCTTAAAGTAACTAAACCTCTAGGACGCCCTTGTCCTAAATGCGGAGAAGAGCTGTTGCTTCGCTCCGGAAGATTTGGAGAGTTTATAGCATGCAGCGCTTATCCGAAATGTAAATATACGGAGCAGGTTGAGGGTGAAAAGAGTGAGAATTCATCCGGCGAAGCAAGCGGTGAAGTATGCGAAAAATGTGGCAAAGAGATGGTGCTAAAGAGCGGCAGAAACGGTCAATTTTTGGCATGCAGCGGTTACCCTGATTGTAAAAACACAAAAAGCATAAGCGTTGAAGCAAAAATAAGTCTTACTCCATGTCCGGAGTGCGGAGGCGAGATAAGCCTCAAAAACTCAAGACGCGGTCCGTTTTGGGGATGTGCAGGTTATCCGAAATGTAAGTTTATCTCCAAGTTTGAACCGACAACTATGAGATGTAAAGAGAGCGGATGTGACGGCGTTTTGGTGCAAAGAACATACAGAGGCAAAGAGGTCTTTGAGTGTCTCAAATGCAAAACAAGAACGCTTGTAGAAGATATGAAGTAAAACAGCTATGAAGATAGGTATCATTTCAGATACGCACAGAAAGGTTAAAAAAGCCGCACGTGCGATAAACTCTCTCATAAAAGAGGGGGCAGAATTTCTCATCCATGCAGGCGATATCGTTGAGCTTGATATTTTAAATCTGCTTAAAGAGAGCGGTGTCAAATATATAGCGGTTTACGGAAACAACGATGCTCATTTGGCGGAGTATCACAGTGAGTTTAAACTGGTGCAAGAGCCGTACTATTTTAGACTTGCAAACGCAAATTTTAAACTTATGCATCTACCCTTTTATCTAATACCCGATGCGGACGTGATTATATATGGGCATACGCATAAGTCAAGCGTAGAGTTTATGAATAAAACTCTCTTTATAAACTCAGGCGAGGTGTGCGCAAGAAACAAACCTACCTCCGAGTGGGCAATGCTAGATATAAGTGAAGATGAATTTATAGTGACACTCTACACAAGGCAAAACAAAAGCGACACTATCGAAGAACAAGAGTTCAGATTTAAAAGAGATGAGAATGAGTAAAGAGATATTTTTATGCTCCATTTGTAATATAAACAGCGGTACATGTAATGAAGATTGCAAGTTTTGTTCACAAAGCGTACGATACAAAGCCGATATAGAACGATATAAACAAAAAGAGATATCACTTATCATAGAAGAGGCTAAAGCGGCTCAAAATGGCGGTGCGCTTGGCTTTTGTCTTGTAACTTCAGATAAAGGGCTTAACGACAAAACCCTCTCTTTTGTCTGTTCAATTGCCGAGATTTTAACAAAAGAAGTACCAAAACTCAGACTAATCGCTTGTAACGGAACGGCAACTTTAGAACAGTTGCTTATCCTAAAAGCTTCCGGCATCAAAGCTTACAACCATAACCTTGAGACTTCAAGAGCGTTCTATGACCAGATTTGCACAACCCACTCTTGGGATGAGAGATACGAGACATGCCAAAATGTAAATAAAGCCGGTTTAGTTCTTATAAGCGGTGGCATTTTCGGGCTTGGAGAGACTGGGGAGGATAGAATCTCTATGCTTGAATCTCTAAATTCACTAAACCCTGCGTCAGTTCCTATAAACTTTTATCATCATAATGAAGCACTGCAGCTAAAACCAAATTCTCTCATGGTTGATGAGGCGTTAGAACTTATACAACTTACCAGAGATATGATTCCAAATGCACAAAGAATCATGGTTGCAGGCGGACGAGAGTTGATGTTTGGCGAAAGACAAAAAGAGATTTTCTCGCATGGTGCGAATTCGATTGTTATAGGAAATTACCTAACAACAAGCGGACGTGAAATAGGCAAAGATTTGGAGATGTTACAATCTCTAAATCTCGCTATTGCAAAAGCTGTATAGGTTGAGCGTATGAGCAGTTCCGCACTTTTTATAGGAATAGCTTTTTTAATCGTAATATCTCCGGTTTTTTCAAAAATCACAAAGCTTCCAATCGTAGTTGTAGAGATTTTGCTCGGTTCAATAGCCGTATGGATAGGTTTTTTAGATCCGAACAACGAGGTGTTTAAGTATCTCTCAAAGATAGGTTTCTTCTACCTGATGTTTTTAGCAGGGCTTGAGATAAACCTAAAAAACTTTGTTGCACAAAGAGGAAAACTTTTAAAGAGTGCAATCGTCTACTTTATAGCTCTCTACTCTCTATCCATCGGTATTTACATGTTTTTTGATCTCAATCCCGTTTATATAGTCATAATTCCTATCGTCTCTCTTGGAATGATTATGGCACTCATCAATGAGTACGGCAAAAAATTTAAATGGCTTGAGATAGTTCTTATTGTCGGTGTAATAGGAGAGATTATCAGTATCTCGGCTATCGTTATTTATGAGTCCTATATCCATAACGGTGTCGGTTTTGAGCTATTTAAAAATATCTCTATCTTTTTTATCGTGCTATTTCTTATCTACCAATCTTTCAAGCTTTTAAATATTCTCTTCTGGTGGTTTCCTGAGTTAAAAACGCTTATCATGCCAGAAGACGACTCCAAAGTAGAGAGTGTCAGAATAAGTGCCGCACTCTTTATCTTGCTTATCGCTATTATGAACATACTCCATATAGACATGGTTTTGGGTGCGTTCTTCGCAGGTATTTATATAGCCAACTTTTTTGAGCATAAAAAAGATCTCCCGCATACGCTGCACAAAGTCGGGTTTGGTTTTTTAGTACCTATCTTTTTTATCTATGTCGGAACAACGATGGATCTCAACCTAATATTTAGCGCCGAGATACTCTACCATGCACTTCTTATCTTAAGTGCACTCATTTTTGTAAGAGTTGTCAGCTCATACCTTGCATACAGCTCGCATCTTGACCCGGTTGAGACGTTTCTTTTGGCACTGGGAGATTCGATGCCGCTGACATTTATCATAGCCATTGCAACCATCGCTTATGAAGCAACGCTGATAGCAAAAAACGAGTACCTCTCGCTCATAGTAGCAGGTATGCTCTCGGGAGTCATCATCATGAGTCTGTTAAAATTTTTAATAGCTTATATCTACAAAACAAAAGTCGAGTAATCCAAGATGAAAACATTTAAACTATTTCTATTTTTATCGGTTTTTACATCACTCATGTATGCTCAAACTCCATTTGTTCTAACCGGTGTGAAGAGTTACTACCCTGTTGTAGAGATAAACAGCGATAAAATAGACTCTAAATATAAACAGATTATCCTAGATATGATGATAAAAAAATCAACAGATCTTAAAATTGAGACAAAAAATTTCTCTTCAAGGTCTCTTGCATACATCATCGGCTTTGTAAGTATCGGTGATATGATTGCTCTTAAGATAGAGCTTATGCTTGGAGAGAATGCTATAAGGGCAGACACAAAAGAGGAAATTTTTGTTATCTCTTACATGAGTAGCCGCACATTTGTTCCCGAAGAGTTGGGAAGCGAGCTGCTCGATAGTGCCGAAGAGATGCTTGATGCTTTTGTATTACAATATAAGGAGGATAATTTATGAAAAAACTAATTTTGTTGCTTGCCATGATTACAACTATATTGGCAGAGGGCTACAAAGATTTTGCCAAAGAGATGGCGTATGAAACAAACTATAAAACTGCACTGGAGAGAGCAAAAAAAGAGAATAAAAATCTTATGGTTTTGATGGTGACAAATTACTGTCCGTGGTGCACAAAGTTTGAGAAAAAAACACTCAGCGATAAAAGTGTGGATAGTGTTATAAAGGCTAAATATATTCCTCTCATCATCAACAAAGAGGAGAAGAATTTTCCAAAATATTTAGAGACTCCCATAGTTCCGGCTCTCTTTTTCGTGAAACCAAACGAAGAGAAAGCCTTTTATGAGAATGTCGGCTTTTCAAATAAGATAGATTTTTTAAATCTTTTAGAACAACTAGACTAACTCTCCGACATGTTAGTGCATAACATCAGTAATCAGCAATGATGTTTTTGTATGTGGCAGGCGATAGCATACCCATGATTTAGCCCAAGAGCTATGCTTCCGCCTGACTCTTGCGTTATATCTCCGGCAACAAAAAGTCCCTCAATATTTGTTTGGTAGTTCTCGTCATGTACGGGTTTGCCGTCTTGCTCTTTTATGCCTGAGTTTGCCAAAAATGCGCTCGGAGTCGTTCCTCCGATGGCATAAATGACTCTGTCGTAAGTTTGCGGCTCACGTTCACTAAAAATCACTCTGACTCTGCCGTTGTCATCTTCTAAAGCTTGTATTTCCGCTCCGAGCATAGCTTCAAGCTCTTTATGTGCGATGGCATTTGCTATATCGTTTTGATTTGTCGGATTTGCTCGTCTGAAGCTCTCTCTTCTGTAGCAAATTGTGACACTGTTTTTAGAGCTTAAGTCAACCGCATATTCGATTGCACTATCGCCGCCGCCCACCACTAAAACTTTCTCATCTCCGATACAACCATCAAGCGTAAATCCTACTCTTTTTTTGATTTCAAGAGGTATCTTATAGTCAGGTTTGTTTGGTTTTCCCATTCTGCCGATAGTTACGACTACATACTTCGCTTTTACGCTTCCTCCTGCAATAGATACCTCAAAATGGTCATTCAGTTTTTTTATACTTTGAACTTCCGTATGCGTTTGAAGCTCAACCGAGTGATGTGCTATGATCTCATCAAAGAAGTCTAACGTAGTCTCTTTTGTTCCGTCTACAAAGTAGATTCTGCCGTCAAGCTCAACTTTTTGCCCTTTCCAATCTTTGTCTACTCTTTTGTTATCTTTGTAATATTTTCTGATTGTGGAGTTGTGATTTTGGTCTTTTTCCAGCAAAACGATATCTCTGATTCCCTGTAAGTAACTCTCTACTGCCGTTGCAATTCCGGCCGGACCTGCTCCTATGATTGCAAGATTGTATATATGACTCATACTAAAATCCTTCGTTGTAATTACGGCTATTCTAACACAATTAAAAAACAATCTAAATATATTTTGTACTATAATTTGCAAATTAAATCTATTTTTTTGGAAACCCGCATTATGAACCTTTTTAATCATGCCTAAAATCGATAACAAAACATTCTACTCCACTGCCATAGAAAAATACGGCATAACGGCTAAAGGCGTAAACTGGCACTCAAAAGAGTCGCAAAAACTAAGATTTGACATTATTTTAGATATGTTGCCGCGGGATATAAGCATTTACAGCATTGCGGATGCCGGATGCGGATTTGGAGATTTGTATCTCTACATGTTAAAGAAAAAAAGAGCACCAAAAGAGTACATAGGCATAGATTCGCTCGAAGAGATGTATGCGATTGCGTTAAATAACACAGGGTGCGAAATAGTCGTAGCCGATATTTGTGCAGACAAACTCCCACCTGCCGACTTTTACGTCTGCAGCGGTGCTATGAATGTGCTTGAGAGTTTTGAAACACATCTTTTTGTACGAAACTGCTTCTTGTCATGTAGAGTCGGTTTCATCTTCAATGTGCTTCACGGCAAAAAAGAGAGCCAAACATACAACTACATGACAACCGCAGAGATAGAGCAGCTTGCAAAAGATTTAGGCGTTAAAAAAGTTCTTATAAGAGACGATTACATGGATGATGACATAACGGTTATGTTTTTAAAAGAGTCCATCTAATGTGTGCCGTCTTTGGGATTATAGGAGAGTATGAGGAAAATCTAGCCAAAAAAGCTCTCTCTACTCTCACACACAGAGGACCGGACTTTTGCGGAGTTGAGCAGAGAAAAAATATCTTTTTTGCTCACCAAAGACTTAGCATCATGGATACGTCGTCTGCTTCAAACCAACCGATAAAGCATGAAAAAATATTGCTTTCTTTCAACGGAGAGATTTACAACTTCAAAGAGTTAAAACAGAAACTCTCAAGCGAATTTACTTTTAAAACACAAAGCGATAGCGAGGTTATTATCGCCGCTTATCTAAGATGGGGAGTCGAGTTTGTAAACCATCTTCGAGGCATGTTCGCCATCGCACTTTTAGATGATGAAACGCTCTATCTTTTTCGTGACAGACTCGGTAAAAAGCCGCTCTTTTATCTACATGAGAAAGCTTTTATATTTGCCTCGGAAATAAAAGCACTTGTACCGTTTTTGCATAAAACAGAGATGGATGAAGATGCGCTTCTGGGTTATCTCTCCTTTTTAGCGCCTACTCCGCCTTTTACCTTTTTTAAAAATATTAAAAAGCTCTCTGGGGGAGAGTACCTTTCGTTTAAAAACGGACAAATCGAGATAAAAAGATATTTTGATCTGCTTGATGTTACGCCAAATCTTATTACCGATAGAGACGAAGCGGTTTTTTTAGTGCAAAAGATGCTGCAAGAGTCCATAAACATAAGACTAAATTCCGATGTGCCTATGGCATCTCTGCTCTCAGGCGGAATAGACAGTGCCGCCATAAACGCTTATGCCATAAAAAATGGAGTAAATCTGCAAACCTACACTTTGGGGTACAAAAATTTTACAAAATATGACGAGAGACAAAATGCAAGAGAGAGTGCAGAGCTTCTAGGCGTAAAAAATAAAGAGATTGAAATCTCGCAAAGCGACTATTTGGATGCACTCGATAAAACCCTTGACACGCTTGATGAGCCGCTAAACGATCCTGCCGCAGTTCCGCTTTATCTGCTCTTTGAAGCAATAAAAAAAGATGGGTACAAAGTAGTCTTAAGCGGAGAGGGAAGCGATGAGCTATTTTTGGGGTATAGACAATATTTTGAGTTTTTGGATATAGAGAGTCTTAGCAAGCTAAAAAACAAAAATTGGCTCAGCGGCTATTTTCACTCAAATTTCTCTATGAACAGAGAGTGGGAGAGATATAAAAGAGTTTTTGACAACACTCTGCTTTTTCGCACTACGGGTGAGAATTTTACGGACTTGCAAAAAAATGTTTCAATGCGAAGAAATGTCAGAGACAACGAGTCGCTAAAATATCTCAAAAGTTATAGAGACAGATTTGAAAACTCCGCACATACGGATGAGAGCATCTGGTACAGCTACATTGACTTACATCTTTTTCAAGCAGAGCATTTTTTGACAAAGCTCGACCGTGTCAGTATGGCTCACTCCATCGAGTCACGAACCCCTTTTTTAGACCATAAATTGGCATCTCTTGTTTTTAGCATAGACCCAAAACTTCGCTATGAAGATGGAGTTACAAAGTCGCTTTTAAAGTCCGCTCTAAAACCGCTGGTAGATGAAAAAATACTTTTACGCAGAAAAAAAGGGTTTTCAAATCCGTTTATGGAGTATCTCATTGAGAGTAAGAAAATAGCACTTATAAAAGAGGTAAATGACAAAACAGGAATATTTAAAAAAGATGTTTTGGATGAACATATACAAAAAGCCGCAAGTGGCGGCTTTAAGCAACATGTATGGGGTCTTTATGTTTTGAGTGTTTGGCTTAAAAAATATCTGTTGTGATTACTCTTCCACTTTAAGTGAACTTAGAGGAAGAAACTGTGAGATTTCAGGGTCATAGTACTCTATCTCGCCGCTCTCTATGTCGTAAACCCAGCCGTGAATTGCTATTTTACCCTCATCAATTCTCTTTTTAACCGATGGGTAGGTTAAAAGATTTTCAAGTTGAGAAACTACAGATAATTTCTCCGTCAAACGATAGAGAGTTTCTTTATCTGCATGTAAACCCAAGGCTAAAATGGCTTGTGATTTTGCACTCTCCCCAAGTGTTAACCATGTTTTTGTATGAACAAGCTCAGGATTAGTTGCACAACTCTTTTCGTGAATTGCTTCTATCGCTCCACATTTTGTGTGTCCGCAAACAATTATATTGCTCACCTCTAAAACACTTACTGCATACTCAATTGCCGAGGCGGTTGAGTGAAAATCTTCATCAGGTTTATACGGTGCGACAAAATTGCCGACATTTCTAACAACAAAAAGATCTCCGGGTGCGCTTTTTGTAATGAGATTTGGCAAAACTCTTGAATCTGAACAGCCGATATAGAGGGCTTTGGGGGTTTGACCCTTCTGGGACAACTGCAAAAACTCTTTTTCATAAGCCTTAAAAAAACTCTTTTGAAATAGTTCATTTCCTAAAATCATATCGTTGTATGTCATATAGAAATCCTCAGAAATTTTTGAAATTATAGCTAAATAACTTTTCTTGCTGTGAGAAAAAGGTAATCTTTTCCTGTAACAACTACCCGATATTTTTTTTGCTGCAGATACTTCTTACAAAAATGAATATCTTTTAAAACCAAGCTAAGCTCGCTAAAGCTGTAGTTTGGAGCTTTTGCTCCATAAATCATCTCGCCGTCCATCCAGCGGCAGTTTGGAAAACCAAGAATCATAGCTCCGTCGTTCTCTAAATGGTTCTGGTAAATAGACATAAATGCGGCATTAAAGTTTATGTTTGAGCTTTGAAGCGTACCTATGGAGATGATGAGATCAAACTTTCCCAAGTTCAACTCTTCAAGCTTATTTATATCATGACAGAGAAACTGCACGTTTTTATCATGTAAAAAATCACTCTTAGCATACTCTATAGCTGAAGCACAGTAGTCGATTCCTACAAACTCTATACTCGCAAACTCTTCACATGTAAGCATCTCTTTGATAATTTTAAACTCATCCCCACGGTTTACGCCAAGGTTTAAAATTCTCTTTTTGCTCTTAACATCTATAAAATCTAGTGCATGAGTGTAATGGTATAAAAAACTGAACTGCTTTGTCTTGTCTAGGGTAAAGAATTCGCTCTCTACACCATACTTTTCGCTGCTTTTGTCTGTTTTATGGAAAGAGTTTTCAAGATAAAGTTTTTGAAATCTAAGCAGAGTTGTCGTCTCATCTTTTTTTAGAGGAGTCAGCATCTTCATAAAAAAGAGTTGTGCCAAATCCACAAAAGCTTTGTATCCAAAACTCTCTATATCTGAGTCAAAAAACTCAAATTCAACTATCTCTCCACTCTCTACATGCAGAGATTTAAAGCACTCAAGTATCTCACATGAGCCTCTTTTTTTAAGGTCTATTTTCATTATTCTACAGTGTTGTAAGAGCGGTCACCTGCATCTCCAAGTCCGGGAATTATAAACTTGTCGCCATTTAGCCGCTCGTCAATCTGCGCAATGAAAATATCCACTTCCGGATATGCCGTGCTAACTTTTTCTAAACCTTCTGGTGAGCCGATAATATTTAGCGTAATTATCTTCAGCGGTTCTCTGCTTTTGATAAGTTCTATCGCATCCATCATAGAGCCGCCAGTTGCTACCATAGGATCTACCAAGATGACGATTTTCCCCTTGCAATCAGGCAGTCTGTCATAGTAAAGAACGCTTTTGTGTGTAACCTCATCTCTCTTCATCGCCAAAAATCCTGCTGTTGCGCCGACAAGGAGATTTATGGCACTATCAAGCATCGGCATACCTGCTCGCAAAACCGTTGCAACTATGATATTTTCTTCATCTATAGTGTCGTATTTCCCTTCACCTTGCCATGTCACTATGCTTTTTTGCACCAAAGTTTGCTCTTTTAACGCTTCATACATCAACTGTTTTGTAAGCTCTGCAACTATGTGGCGAAAGCGAAGTGCATCACTCTTTTGATCTCTTAAATGGGTAATCAATGTTTTTGTAACGGGATTTGATAATTCGTAAACCACTGTTTTGCCTTTGTCAGATTTTGCTAAATTATATCCAATCTTTTTAATAGGTTTTCACTCTCTCTTGCAATTTCCAGCTCCTCATTTGTCTTTATGACAAACACTTTTACTCTGCTTGAGGCTTTTGAAATAAGGGTCAAATTCTGTTCATTTGCCTCTTCATCAAGTTCTATCCCAAATGTCTCTAAACCTTGCAAAATTTTTGCTCTTATGGTGTATGAATTTTCTCCGATACCTGCCGTAAAAACCAGTGCATCCACATTTGACAACAGAGCCGCATAAGAGCCTATATATTTTTTGACTCTTCTTGCCATCATCTCTATAGCCGCTTTGGAGAGTTCGTCATCATGCGTTTGTATTTCTCTTAAATCTATATCTCCGCAGACTCCTAAGAGTCCGGAGCGTTTGTTTAAAAGAGTATCTACTTCATCGACGCTAAAGCCGAGTTCCCTCTGAAGATAGATGATTATGGCAGGATCTATATCGCCGCTTCTTGTTCCCATCATAAGCCCCTCTAAGGGAGTAAAACCCATAGATGTATCAACACTGACACCGTTTTTTATGGCACATGCGCTAGAACCGTTTCCAAGATGAAGCGTTATCATGTTCAGCTCTTTTGGACTTTTTTTCATCTTAGCTGCTGCTTCTTTCATGACAAAGGAGTGGGATGTTCCGTGAAAGCCGTATCTTCTGATTTTATGTTTTTCATACATCTCATAAGGCAGAGCATAAAGATAAGCCTCTTTTGGCATGGTTGAATGAAATGCGGTATCAAAAACTGCTATTTGAGGCACGTTCGGAGCTTTTTGTCTGCTTACCAAAATCCCTTCCAAATTTGCTCCGTTATGAAGAGGTGCGAGCGGGATAAGTCCTCTTATCTTCTCTATCGCATCATCATCTAGAAGAGTTGCATCTCTAAAATATTCTCCGCCATGCACGACTCTGTGAGCTATGGCATCAAGCGATGAAAAGTGTTCTACGATATGATGTTCCTTTAAAAGTGCATTTATCAGCTTTAAACCCTCATGATGCGTCTTTATGGAATCTGTCAGATTTATCTTTTTGCCGCCGTATTCAAACATGCTCTTTGAGCCGGCTTCGCCTATCTTCTCAACCAAAGCATGTGCCAAAATCTCGCCTTTTGGCATAGAAAAAAGTTGAAATTTTATGGAGGAGCTTCCGGAGTTTATAACCGCTATTTTCATTTTTGCCCTGCTTGAATCGCCGTGATTAAAATGGTATTTACTATATCTGCTACGCTGCATCCGCGGCTAAGATCATTTACCGGTTTTTTAAGCCCTTGCAAAACAGGTCCTATGGCTATCGCACCGCTAGATCTTTGTACTGCTTTGTAAGTATTGTTTCCCGTATTTAAATCCGGAAATATAAAAACGCTAGCCTCTCCTGCAACTTTTGAGTTTGGAAGTTTTATCATCGCAACCTCTTTGTCAATCGCCGCATCGTACTGGATAGGACCCTCTATCTCCAAGTCGGGTCGAAGAGATTTTACGATTTTTGTAGCCTCTTTTACCTTGTCTACATCTTCTCCGCTTCCGCTCTCTCCGGTTGAGTAAGAGAGCATCGCCACTTTTGGTTCAATCCCAAAAGCAAGTGCGGTTCTTGCACATGAGAGAGCTATTTGAGCAAGCTCATCGGCATTTGGATTTTGGTTAAGCGCACAATCACCGTAAACCAAAACTTTTGTCTTTAAACACATAAAAAAGAGGCTTGAAACAAGACTTACTTCCGGTATGGTTTTTATGATTTGAAGAGCAGGTCTTATGGTATCTGCGGTTGAGTGGATAGCTCCGCTTACCATCCCATCAGCATAACCCAAATGCACCATCATTGTTGCAAAATAGTTTCCATGTATCATTGCGTCTTTTGCATTTTGGTAGCTCAAACCCTTCTCTTTTCTCATCTCATAAAAAGCATCCGTGAACTTCTCCATAAGGTCTGATTTGTTTGGGTCAACAATTGTGGCTTTGCCGAGATCAAGCCCAAATCTTTGATAACTCTCTTTTATCTCCTCTTTATCTCCCAAAAGCACGATGTCCGCCACGTCACGGCGAAGGATTATCTCTACTGCTCTTAAGATTCTCTCATCCAAGCTCTCGGGTAAAACTATCTTTTTTCTATTTTGACGAGCTTTCTCAAAGAGTTTATACTCAAACATCATAGGAGTCATAACTTCGCTCTGCTGGGTTTGAATCCGCTCCTCAATGGCTTTTATATCTACGCCGGAGTTAAAGAGTCCGAGTGCCAAAGCGATTTTTCTCTCACTGCTCACTCTTAGTTTTGAGTAGATACGAGATAAGTTTTTCGCACTTTGGTAACTGTCGGTCGGTACTGATAAAATGGGGATATTGTAGTTTTTTAGTCCGGATATTATCTTTTGAATATTTGGATGGAGTTCCATTTTTGAGACAAGCAAAATAGCACTTATTTTTGGAAACTCTTTTGAGTAAAATGCGCCTATGATTCCCAAAATGATATCAGACCGATCGGCAGGAACTATAATGAGATCATCCTCTTCCATGCAGTTCAAAAAGTTGTCAACCCCATGTGCGGCTATCTTGAAACCTCTCACGACTCTGGTGTTGCAGTTTTCGAAACAGAGCTTCATTTTGGCATCAAGAACCTCTACAACATCCTCTATGGTCGGGATATCAAGCTCTTTTATCTCTTTTAAAATATAGATATTAGAGTCGTTGTCTTTTAGTTTTTCTTTGAGTTCAAGATAATTTTTCTCATCAAACCTATTTACAAATGTGGCGAAATGAGAGCACTCATGAGAGAGTAGATTTTCTCTCTCTATCAATATGTTTTCGTAAATATCCTGCACCGATTTATCTTTTGCATTTATAATATTTATGATTGACGAGCCGAAATTTTGGGCAAGAAGCATATTTAAATCATAGTCTATCGTAGGTGTCAAAAATGCTCTTCTAATCCCCTCGCAAAGGACAAAATCATAGTTCTCTTCGAGCTTTTTAAACTTCGCAATAAGCTCATTTATAAGCTCGTCCGTACGTTTTGATGCAATCATACTCTCGACATAATCTATATCAAAACCGTAAGCATCTTCATAATCCACATCAAGCTCATATTTTTCTAAAATAAAGTCGATATCTTTGTCACGAATATTTTTAGAGAGAATTATAGGGCGAAAAAAAGCAACTCTGTGTAAGTTTCTCTTTAGCACTTCCATCATGCCCATAGAGACAAAAAGAGCACCCACATTTTTTTCACCTGCAGATATATAGAGCGATTTTATCTTCATGCATTTACCTAAAAATTAATATGTTAAATAGTAGGATTTTTTTTGTTAAAAGCGGCTGTAATGATAAATATAGCTGATTTCGAATCTAGTTTAACTTTTTGACTTCTTAACCAAGTTAGAAATCATAGCTCACTTTTTAAATAAAAACTAAATTATATTAAACAAGAACAGAGCAGAAGTGAATTAAAAAATCTTGCCGGAGTTCGTCTTTTTCTTATTTTTTTCCCACCAAACCCATCACTATTCTTTGGAATATTTATTGCTTTATTTTAACAATTAATGTTAAGGATTGAAAATGAATGTCAGCTCATTAACCCAAACCCAATACACACAACCGACAAATAAAACAACGGCGACTAAAGCCACTTTGGCGTATGAGAGTACAACAACTCCTGCGCAAACACAGCAAACAGATCAAAATATTGAAATACAAAAGAAAGAAGAACCTACAAAAGCAACGACAGAGGTTCAAAATGAAACTCAAGAACCCATAATAACTACACAGCAAGAGATAGAAATAAAGCAACAAGTAGCGCAGACTATAAGCGAGACAGAAGAGAGTCCACTTGCCACGGCTATACAAGAGAGTTCGCAAACGCAAAGTGCTAAAGAGTCACAAGCTACGGGAAGAATAGCTGAAATGGAAGAGAAGTATAATGATGTTTATACTCCTGTTCCAGAGACTTACTCAAAAGAGGATGAAGATTTGCAAGCGCAAAAAATTCATGAAGCGTATCCCAATTATATAGATTTTCGTGATTTTTTAAAATTAGCGGATTCATTTCTTGAAGGTCCAAAAATAGAGCTCGGACAGAAACTCTCACCTGAAGAAGATGCAAAGCAAAGAGCAGATTATGAACAGGCTGCTCAAAAAGCACTTAAACAGATAGGGCATACAGAAGAAACTTTTTCACAAATGCAAAAAGGTGCTATGGAAATTATGAAAAAGTACCCGGTAAATACTTGGGGGAAAGATGAACGCGTTCATAATGAAACAGAGTTAGCACGCTTTACAAATGCCGCAGTTTATGAAGGTTTGGAACAAGGTAAAACAGTTGAAGAAGCTAGAATATATGCAGCGAATTTAACATCATCATTCATGGATACGAGCTATTCAACAATAAATTTTTTAGAAACACTCATAAAAGCCGGACGAGCTGATCCAGATTCACTTAAGTGGTTTTTAGAGCAAGATGAAAAATACTATCCGAAAAATCCAAATGAGATAGACTTTAATTATGTGAATAACCCAACTATGGATTTAAGAAAATATGGGATAGAAGGAAGTTGGGAATATTATGAGAAGCCTGAAAATCAAAATGAAATGATTGCAGAGATAGAGAAAAAAATAGGTCAATTCAACTTTATGCTTCATAATGAAAATCTCATAAAAGATGCTTACAGTAAACTTGCTCCGGATAACCAAACTCTAGGAAATAATGCTGGATATAAAAAGATGATTAACGAGGATTATATGCCTAGAATGGTAGACGGGCTGAATATTTTCAAAAACTATACAATCTATGACAATTAGGTCGAAGGATTAATCATGACCGTCACATCAGCCACTCAAACTGGGTACACCCAAGCGACAAACAAAACAACGGCGACTAAAGCCACTTCGGCGTATAACATCCCCAGTGAATGAATTTCCACTTTTATATAAAAATAGGCATTATTCACATTTTTTAAACTTTTCTTATTTTAGAATTGGCGGCTTTGTAAATTTCTCTTACTTAATTTTCAAAGGCTTTTGCCATGGCATATACTTTTTCTAAATTTTCCGTGAACTCTCTTACCAGATCAACTTTTGCATGGAAACTTTCTTCAAGATATTTGTTTAATTTTAAATACGCAAACATTGAAATTTTAGACTAAACATTTAATCCTTTTAGTTACAATTTGGCATGGCAAAGAAAAATAAGAAAAACTCAAAAATAAACCAAAAAATAAAACACTATTTTGATGATGATCCGTTTGACGTTGGGGTTGCAAGAGTAAGTACGCAAACACTTAGCGAGCTTTTTACGACTCTTGGCATCTACGATATTGACCAAAGCAGGGATATGCTTATAAAAATGGCACGAATGTTGTGGAGTGAAGCGGATAGCGGTTTCCGCGCGGATATATTAAACTTTTTCGCACATGAGAACAAAATCTACAAATCAACAACCCCAAAAGAGCCGAGTTTGGAGAGGGATGACAAGATAGATGCACTTATCGGCGAACTGCATGTAACGCATGAAGAGGCTGTTTTGCTTCATGAAGCGTTTGCGGATGTGAGAAGCAAAAAGATTACCATAGAGAAGATGGAATCAAAACTGCGACACATAAGATACAATCTAAAAAAAGAGAGAGTCCAGAAAAAAGCTGACGGTGTTTTTGACATTGACGACTCTTTAGAGTTCAATGCCTCTCTTTTCTATACGCTTTATGGGCAGAGTTTTCATAAAATACTGACACTTAACACAAAAAAATATGAGTACGATTATCTGCAAGAGAATGATGAAGAGTCGATTATAGAAGATATTGGCAAAGAAAAAGAGCGTGCAGTAGAGAAAAAACAGCAGGAGATAAACAGCTTCATAAAAAACCTGCCTGATCCGCATCCCTATCTAACCCAAAAAGAGATAGCAAATGCGCTCCGTGCTTCACCGCCTAAAACAAAGGTTTCATATCCGCTTTTAAAAGAGGGGATTTTATCTAGCATTATCATCGGCGAACTCGGAGAAGTGGAGATAGACCTTCACAATGAGGAGCTTTTGGTTCAGATGCAGCAGCACTGCAAGCTTCCGTATACGGATATAGAACAGCCTTATAATTTAGAGTTACATGTGGAGTTAAACTCACTTTTGGAGGATATCTGGAAGGGCAACAAACTTGATTTTAGCGAAGTTATAAATGAGTCCAAAAAAGAGCATGAAGAGCAGTTTTTAAGCGACTTGGCATCTTTGGTCGAGGAGTGCGGCTCGTATGCGGTTTTGCTTCATCTTGGCAGTGCCGATTTGTATGCAAAAGTTTATGATGTCATGCTTGAGATGTTAACTCCTTCACTAACCCTCTCAGCGAAAATCGCACGAAAGAGCGTCAAAAGATTTGTTCACTCCATACATGATGAGATAGCAAAAAAGCAGAGATACGAACTTCTGGCTAGAACGATAAGAGATTTTAAAAATCTTTTTCCGTTGGCACGTGACATGCGAAGAAAACTCACTCTTCACATAGGACCGACAAACAGCGGAAAAACGTATCAGGCTATGCAGAAACTAAAAAGTGCAGGTACGGGATACTATCTCGCACCGCTTAGACTTTTGGCGTTAGAGGGGTATGAGGATTTAAAAGATAGCGGTATTGAAGCTTCTTTGATAACGGGTGAAGAGCAGATAGTCAGCGAAGATGCGACGCATATAAGCTCTACCATCGAGATGGTAAATTTTGACGTGGATGTTGATGTCTGTGTAATAGATGAAGTTCAGATGTTAGATGACCGTGACCGTGGCTGGGCATGGGCAAATGCCATCATCGGCGCACCTGCAAAAGAGATTATCATGACGGGTTCACCGAACGCAAAAGAGGCGATAATAGCACTTGCCGAGTATTTGGGCGAAGAGCTGGAGATAATCGAGTTTGAGAGAAAAAATCCGCTCACACTGTTAGAATCTCCGGTACATGAAAAAGAGGTAGAAGAGAGCACGGCAATAATCGCTTTTAGCCGAAAAGATGTATTAAAACTAAAGCAGAGCTTTTCAAAATATTTCAGCGTAAGCGTCGTTTACGGAAATCTCTCTCCCGAGGTAAGGCGCGAAGAGGCAAGAAGATTTAGGGCGGGCGAAACACAGATTTTAGTTGCGACAGATGCCATCGCCATGGGAATGAATCTGCCCATCAAAACCATACTCTTCTCCAAAGCCGAGAAGTTTGACGGAGTCAATGACAGAACTCTGCTTCCGAGTGAGATTCATCAGATTTCAGGTCGTGCAGGAAGATTTGGACTACATGAAAAAGGGTATGTCGGAGCTTTGAGCGGCGATGTTTTAAGCATAATCAAAAAGAATTTTCATAAAGAAGCAAAAACGATAACCATCCCTTTTAAAGTTATGGCAAATCTAGACCATATAAAACTAGTCGGAAGCATTTTAGAAGAGAAATCGCTGCATGAGATACTGAAGTTTTTTGTAAAAAATATGGAGTTTGACGGTCCGTTTGTGGCAACGAACTTGGATGACATGCTAGAAGCTTCCGTTTTAGTAGATAGCTATGATTTGGATTTAACTACAAAGTACCATCTGGCATGTGCGCCGCTTACTTTAAAATCTCCATATATCACGGCAGCGTATGAGAGTTACCTCGGTGCGTTAGAGAAAAAAATGCCTGTAACATACTCGACTCCGCCGCTTTTGGGAAGTTATGCGCAAACAACAGACGAGCTTCTGCGTGCTGAGGATATGGTAAAGGAGATTTCACTCTATCTCTGGCTAAGCTACAGATTTAGCGACTACTTTGTAGATGATCAAAGGGCAAGAGCTTCAAGAGGGATTTTGAACAAATTTATAGAAAATTCGCTTCAGCAGAGCCAGCTTGCCACAAAATGTAGAATGTGTGCCGCACCGCTTCCGCCAAACTCACCGTATGGAATTTGCCAGTCCTGTTTTAAGAAAAACTATACAGGACATGGGGTAAACAGAGGATACAGAGGTAAATAAAACATCTAGCTTTTAAGTTGCAACAACTTATCTAAAGGTTTTGTCTGCTTCTCTTGCATATTTAGCATGAGTTGCACCATTGCGTTTTCGTTTATGGGTGCAGTTTTTTTATCGTCGTTGTCAAGGCTGTTTTGAAGCTCTTCAAGCAGCTGTTTTTTGTAGTCTGAAACCATCTTTTCGATCTCTTGCATAGCCTCCGGAGAGTCTCCCATTTGATCTATAAGTTTTTGTTTATACTCGTCTACCATTTTCTCGATCTTCTCTTGGTTTAAATCTGCCAAAAATTTTGCCGCACCCTTAGTCCTCAAATCATTTAAAAACTGCGTAACGTCGATATCATCTTTGGTGGAAGTTTCACTGTTTTTCTCGTTGCCACTGTAAGCGTTTTCAAAAGCTTCCCAAAAAGTGCTGATACTCTCTTTTGCCTCAGGAGATGAATATCCGCCATTGGTCGGATTTAAGAGGCTATCGACTCTGCCCTTAAGATAATCATAGTCCATCAAAGTCGGCTTATATTCACTGTTGCCCAGTGTAGCATTGAGCTTTCCCAAATCCAGCGTAAGCGAGAGAGCCATAAGCTTATCGCCTCCGCCCAAAGAGTCAAGCGCGGCACTAAAAGCCTCTTTGACATCATCTGGCATATTTAGAGATGCCAGAGACTCTTCTATGGAAAACTGCTCTTGCGACGTGCCGGACAAGGTACTTTGAGAGTTCTGCGTCACTCTGTTTTGGTAAGTAGTATTTGTTTGCATTTTTACTCCTTTGTCATATATAATAATAAGCAATAAGAGTGCCATTTGCTGAAATTTTATTAACCGTTTTTACGTTTTAGGCTTACCATGTAAAAAATAAATAACAGGAGTGAAAAATGAATTTTGCCGAGTTAGATGCCTATTTGCTCTCAAAAAAGGGAGCTACATTTGATTACCCTTTTGATAAAACGGTGCGTGTATATCGCATCGCTGACAAAATGTTTGCACTTACGGCAGACGAAGAACCGCTATCCATAAACCTAAAATGCGACCCCATTTACGCCCTAGAACTCCGCTCTTTGTATGAGTCGGTAAAAGGCGGTTACCACATGAATAAAAAACACTGGAACACCGTAACACTCGGCGGCGATGTGGATAGTACGCTTGTCAAAGAACTTATAGACCACTCGTATGAGCTTGTTTACGATAAACTTACCAAAAAACAAAAAGAGTTACTCGGTAGATAAAAATAAAAGGATTTTTTATGGATAAAATCAAAAAAAACACACTTGTGTCAATGCTTATAAAGTTAGAAGATGAAGAGGGCAACATCATTGATGAGAGTGAAGAACTTATGTATCTTCACGGCGGCTATAATCAAATCTTTAAAAAGATAGAAGATGAGCTTGAGGGAAAAAAAGCAGGCGATACTTTTCATGTAGTACTCACTCCTGCAGAAGCTTATGGAGAGTATGATGAGGCTCTACATGTAAAAGAATTGCTCGAAGATTTACCGGAGGATATCACTGTAGGTACGGAACTTGACGGCGAAGAGGAAGGCATCGTTTATGTGGTTGAGAGCATAGATGAAGAGTATGCAACTCTCAACGCAAATCACGAACTAGCAGGAATCGCACTCATAGCAAGCGGCAAGATTTTGGAGATAGAACAGCTCTCGGATGAGGCTGCGGAAGAGCTGCTTGAGGGGGAGCATCAGCATTGAGGGTGGTTGATGGTTTGGCATGTGGAAAATGCAAAGACTAAACAAGTGAAGATAGTGCCGCAATTCATTTTTAGGTAGAATACATTTTAAAATTTAATTTAAAGTAATTATATAAACTATGAAACAAAAGATAACACTACAAAAACTTGAAACTTTCCTTTTCTCTCTTGCAGATGATTTGCGTTCAAAGATGGATGCAAATGAGTATAAATATTACATCATAGGGCTTATATTTATTAAGCGTCTCTCGGATGAGTTTAGTAAAGCACAAAAAGAGGTAAAGAAAAAATACAAACATCTCCTGCAAGAGTTCCAAGATGAACTGATAGAAGATGTGACCTCTTATGGAGATACTTTTTTCGTACCAAAAAGAGCAAGATGGCACGAGGGGTATATGGATGATAACGGCAATCAACAACCACCTATAAAACACCTCAAATCAAATATCGGTGAAAGACTTAACAAAGCCATTGCAGCTATTGAAGAGAGTAACGACAGACTTAGTGGAGTGCTTAAAAATAATATTGATTTTAATGCTAGTCGCGGGAAAAACAGCGAGAGGGTAAAAGATAACGATTGGAAAAGTTTGATTAATAAACTTGAAGATTTTGGCTCACTTAGTGGTGAAAATTTTGAGTTTCCAGACCTTTTGGGTGCCGCGTATGAGTACCTTATAAAATATTTTGCTGATAGTGCAGGGAAAAAAGGTGGAGAGTTTTATACACCAAATGAGGTAGTAAGGCTTATGGTTCAAATAATTGAGCCAAAAGAGGGGGAGAGTGTTTACGACCCTACGGTTGGAAGTGGTGGTATGCTGATACAATCACACCAATATGTAGATGAAAATGGTCAAGATACCAATAAAATATCTCTAAACGGTCAAGAGAATGACGGCGGAGTTTGGGCTACTTGTATTATGAATATGATTTTACATGATGTGAAAGATTTTGAGATAGAACACGGCAACACTTTAGAAGAACCACTTTTTAAAGATGCTGGTGGAAAGTACAAAAAATTTGACAAAATTTTGGCAAATCCTCCTTTTAGTATGGATTATAAAAAAGAGAATCTTACTCAAACATCAAGGTATAGATGGGGATATGCACCTGAAACGAAAAAAGCTGATTTGATGTTTGTAGAACACATGGCAAGTTCACTCAAAAAAAATGGGCTTATGGCTAGTGTTGTACCTCATGGGGTGCTTTTTCGTGGTTCAAAAGAGAAAGATATCCGAGCGTCTATGCTTGAAGATAATCTCATCGATGCAGTTATCGGACTTCCTCCTGCACTTTTTTATGGTACAGGGATACCTGCTGCGATAATAGTTATAAAGAAAAATAGAAAAGAAAATGAAAAAGTACTCTTTATCAATGCCGATGCGGAGTATGCAGAAGAAAAAGCAAGAAACCGCCTAAGAGCCAGTGATATAGAAAAAATCTCTTATGTGTATCGTGAAAAAGATGTAAGCGATGAAAAATACTCAAAACTTATAAGCCTAAAAACCATACGAGAACATGAATACAATCTAAACATACGAAGATATGTAGATAACTCCGCTCCTACAGAGATAGAAGATGTAAAAGCTCACCTAAAAGGCGGCATACCAAAAAGAGAAGTGACCATACATCAAAATCAATTTGATAAGTTTGATTTTGATTTTTCAGATATTTTAAAAGCTTTAGATGATGAGTATTTAGAGTTTATAAGTAATGAAAATATAAAAGAGCAGATAGAATCAAATGCCAATGTAAAAAGCTCTTTAGAAGTTTATGGAACTCACTTAATACAGTGGTGGGATGAAACCAATGAAGAGTTTAGCCAACTTGAACATACTCATAATATAAATAAAACAAAAACAACACTTATTAAGTCATTTAAAAATCATTTTGAACGATTACAAGTACTTGACAAGTTTCAAGTAGCAGGGGTGTTTGTAGAGTGGTGGAATAGTATCAAGTATGATTTAAAGACTATTAGTGCATCTGGGTTTGGGCAGAGTCTGTTAAGCGATGAGATACTTATAGAAGCGTTTTTTAAAGATGAAAAAGAAGAGATAGAAGATACAGAGATAGAGCTGTCACAAAAAGAGAGTGCTTTAGGCGAAGTGGTTGAAGAGGTAGATTATGATACTGATGAAGACAAAGAGGGTAACAAAGAGGATAAAAAACCTGCAAGTGCAAAAGCTTACCTGAAAGATACGATTAAATCTTTGGAATTTGAAGAAAAAGAGCCGTATGTAAGTGAGAGAGAGGTTTATAAAAAACAGCTCAAAACTATTGAGGTTTTAGAAAAAAGTATCAAAGAGCTAAAAGCTAAAAAGAAAACTTTGGAGTATGAACTAAAAATCAAAGTAAAGATAAAACGATACGGGGAACTTGAAGAGTTGGATAATGTCTTGGAGTCACTTCAAGCCATAGAAAAAGAGCTACAAAAAAAAGATTTGAGCAAAAAAGAGCTAACTAAACTTCAAAGCGACAAAACTAAACTAAAAGAGGCACAAGAGAAGCTAAACAAACTTTTAAAAGAGGTAGCTATCATCACAAAAGAGGAAGCCAAAGAGCTAACCCTCCAAAAACATCATAACCTAATATCAAGTGAACTAAACAGCGGACTTAAAGAGGAGCTAAATACCCTTTATAAGATATTTGAAAATTTAGATGCTAAATATGCAAAGAGTTTGAAAGATATAGAGGATAGTTTAGAAAAGAGTGAGACTAAAATAGATAAGTATCTGAGAGATTTGGGGTATATTGGTGAGTAAAATGATTAATATTCCTGATGGGTGGGAACTAAGAACATTAAACTATCTTTGTGATGATTTTATAGTACCTATGAGAGATAAACCTAAAGAGTTTAATGGAAATGTTCCATGGTGTAAAATTGAAGATTTTAATGGAAAATATTTGTCTACAAGTCAAAATAATCAATTCGTTAATGAAAATACCATTAGAAAAATGAATTTAAAAGTTAATCCAGTTGATACTGTTTTATGTTCTTGTAGTGCTGTTTTAGGTGTTACAGCAATTGTAAAAAAACCATTGATCACAAATCAAACATTTATAGGAATAGTTCCAAATAGTAAAAAACTAGATAGTCAGTTATTATACTATATTTTACCAACACATATAAAACAGTTTGAAAATATATCATCAGGTACAACAATTGTTTACATTTCAAGAGATAAGTTTGAAAAACTTGAAATTTTACTACCTAAAGAAAAAAAAGAGCAAGAAAAAATTGCCGAGATTTTAAGTGAAGTTGATAGTGCCATCAATAAAGCAGAGGCGTATTATGAAAAAAACCGAAAAATCAAAACAGCCCTTATGCAAGATTTGCTTACACATGGGATAGATGAAAAGGGAAAAATACGAAATCCAAAAACACATCAATATAAAGATTCTTCACTTGGGGATATACCTATGGAGTGGGATTCTAAAGAATTGAGTCAAATATCATTTTTAACATCAAGTAAAAGAGTGTTTTTATCAGAGTATAAAAGTGCAGGTATCCCATTTTATAGAGGTAAAGAAATATCAGAGTTACAAAATAAGCAACAAGTAAGTGATATGTTATATATTTCAGAAGAAAAGTATAATGAAATCAAAAAAAACTATGGTGCACCTAAATTAAATGATATATTAATAACTGCAGTTGGAACACTTGGTAATATAATGAGAGTTTCAAATAATGATAAATTCTATTTTAAAGATGGAAATTTAATTTGGTTGCAAAATATTAATATAGATGCTTTTTTCCTTGAGTATTTATTGAGGTTTATTAAAAATAGTATATTAGATAATGCTATTGGTTCATCTCAAAAAGCTTTAACAATTAAATCTTTAAAAAATATGCAAGTTATATTTCCTCAAGATACATCAGAACAACAAAAAATCGCCCAAATCCTTTTATCCCAAGATGAAAAGATAGAAAAATCCAAAGCAAAACTAGAAAAATTAAAATCACTAAAAACCGCACTTATGCAAGACCTTTTAAGTGGAACTAAAAGGGTCAATCATCTACTAGGAGAAGAGATATGAGAGAAGAGACATTTGTACATGAACCATTTTTAAAAAGCCTTGAAGCTATTGATTGGAAACCTATAAGACTAAATAGACTCCATCAAACACCACAGCAAAGTTACCGAGAGAGTTTTAAAGATGTAGTGATGAGAGAAAAACTCTATGAATCTTTACAAAAAATCAATCCCTTTTTAGAAGATGACCAAATAAATGAATGTATCAATAGAGTGCTTAACTTCTCCTCTTTGGCTCTAATCTCTCAAAATACAAAAATCTTTGACCTGCTTTTAAACGGTACAAGTGTAGATGAAAATAGAAAAACAAAAGAGAAAAGCCCAACGGTGAGATATATCGACTTTGATACTTTAAAGAACAATAGCTTTATAGCAGTAAGTGAGCTAGGTGTAAAAGTAAAAGGGATAGAGGTAGATGATAAAAAGACCTCTATGTTTTATCCTGATATTGTCCTCTTTGTAAATGGGTTGCCTTTGGTTGTCGTAGAAGCCAAAAAACCAAAGGGGCGAAAAGATGCACTCCAAGAGGCTTTTAGTGATTTACAAGATTATGCTCAACTCAAAGCTGGAGCAAAAAAAGGGAATCGTGAACTTTTCTTTTTCAATCACTTTTTAGTCGTAACAGATAACAACCAAGCAAAGTTTGGAACCATAACCGCAACAAATCTAAAACATTTTTGGAGATGGAGCAATCCATACCCTATGGGTTTAGAGGAACTGCCAAGTACAGATTCAGGTGTAGTGAATGATCAAAATAGACTTATCTATGGGATGTTAAAACCTGAAAATTTACTTGAGATTTTCCAAAGCTTTACGGTGTTTAGCTCAACTGAGAGTGGAGTGGAAAAAGTAGTATGTCGTCATCAACAATTCCGTGCAGTAAAAAAAGCGATATATAGGCTTCAAAACGGAGAAGATGCCGACGAAAAAGGTGGGCTTATCTGGCATACACAAGGGAGTGGTAAGTCACTTACGATGATGTTTTTGATTCGTGCTATGTATGCGACAGGAGCGTTTGATGAGTGGAAAATAATCCTTATCAACGATAGAACCGATTTGGAAACACAACTAAAAGGAACAGCAGGAAAAATTGGTATAAATATCAATAGTGCGGGAACGATAGCCGAACTTAAAGAGATGATAAAAAGTGAATCTTCTGATGTGGTTATGGCGATGGTGCAGAAGTTCCAACAAAGAGAGTTAAGCTCTAGTGCTTTTCCAGTTTTAAATAAAAGCGATAAAATCCTTATCATGGTAGATGAAGCTCATAGAAGTATCTACAGCTCACTTGGTTCCAACATCAAAAAAGCAGCACCAAACGCGGTGATGATAGGATACACGGGAACGCCAATAGAAAAAAGTCATAAACTTTTTAAAGAGTATATTGATAAATATACGATGAAAGAGTCTATCGAAGATGGAGCAACGCTTAAAATCGTATATGAGGGACGAGCACACGATACGGAGCTAAGAGAGGGTGCGATAGTCAATATCTATGAAGGTCTAGAAGTAGAAGATGATGAGAGTGATAATCTAAGCGGTATCAATGCAGAGATAAAAAAAGCCTATTTAGAGAGTGAAAAAACCATCACAACAAAAGCAAAAGATATGCTTGAACACTATTTTTCTCATGTTTATCCAAATGGATACAAAGCTCAAATCGTAGCCCCATCACAAAAAGCGGCAGTTACTTATAAAAAAACCATTGATACACTTTTAAAAGAGCGAGGAAGTAGCGTAAAAGCAGATATTGTAATCTCAGGAATTGCCAACGATGATGAAGTGAAAGAGTGTGGAAAAAGAGATAAAGAGAGTATTACCAATAGTTTTATCATGAAGTACGGTGAAGCCAAAGATGGTGTTAGTGGAGAGATTGGGATACTTATCGTTAATAATATGCTTTTAACTGGATTTGATGCCAAAATAGAGCAAGTGATGTATATCGATAGGGTGCTAAAAGCACATACGCTACTTCAAGCAATAGCAAGGGTAAACCGTGTTTATGATGAGGGCAAAAGTGTCGGATTTGTGGTGGATTATATCGGTATTGGAGATCTACTCAAAAGAGCAGTTGAATACTACAATGAAAAAGAGCAAGAAGATATGCTTGATACTGGTCTTTGGGATGTGGATAAGTTAGAGAGTGAGCTTAAAGAGTGTTCAAAAAAAATCAATGAGTTTATAGAAAATAAAGGTATCCCAATAGATAGTTATGATGACTGGTATGCACTCTTTTATGAAGATGAGATACGCTACGAGTTTTTGATGCTTTTTAAAGAGTATAGTCAATATCTTGATGAACTTTATCCATCAGAAAAAGCAGTGGATTTTATAGAGGAGTTTAAGAAGCTCAAAATTTTACAAATTGAAGCGTTAGGGCATGAACTTGATAGTTCTTATAGTATAGATTCTAAAAAATTGCAGTCAATAGTAGATGAATATTTGTTATCTAAAGGTATTAAGCAAAAAATAGCTCCTATAGAGGTTTTTAGTGATGAGTTTGTAAAAAGAAAAGATGCACGAAAAAGCTCAAAAGCAAAAGCCGCAGAGATAGAAAATGCACTTATGAAACATATCAATCTAAATATGGAGTATGACCCTACACTCTATAGCAACTTTTTAGAGATGTTAAAAAAGATACTTGAACAGTTTAAAGAGAACTGGGATGAGATATATAAACAACTTGAAGCGTTAAGAGAGAAGCTAAAGCAAAAAGAGGAAGAGACTTTTCACGGTCTAAAAAAAGAGTATAAGCCTTATTTTAATCTTTTTAGTCAAGAGATATTTGGAAAAATTGAAGATTTAAGTGAAGATGAAATCTCTTTGTCAATACGACTTACAAAAGATATAACAGCTATTATGGAAGCAGAAGAAACTGAGTTTTTATGGAATAGTAACCCTGCTAAAGCAAGGCTTAGAATGGAGATACAAGAGACGCTTTTAGGTGAGGATTATGCAGGAATTGAGGTAATTGCCAAAAAATACAAAACTTTAATACTTCAAATTATGAACATAGCGGAGCCAAATAAAAATGGAACTAAACTATAATATCCAAAGAAGTAACAATCGTAAAACTATATCTTTAACTATGGCTCCCAGTGGAAAACTTGAAGTGATAGCCCCTTTTGATGTGAAAGATGAGATGATTGATAAGCTAGTACAAAAAAAGAAGTTTTGGATATATAAAAATAGAAAAGAGTTAATTGATAAAAAAACAGCTTTTGAAAAAGAGTATGTATCTGGAGAGTCTTTTTTATATCTTGGTAGAAAGTTTAGACTGGATGTTGCACAATTTGAACATAAAGAGTTGATTTTTAAGCAAAGTAAATTTATATTAAATAAAACAGAGCAAGAAAAAGCAGAAATGCTTTTTGAAAAGTGGTACAAACAAAAAGCAAAAGAGAAGCTGATCCCTAGAGTTGAAAAGTTTGCTAAACAGATGGGTGTGGATCCAAAAGAGATTAAAATATTATCGATGCAAAAGCGATGGGGAAGCTGTACAGTTGACGGAAATATTATCTTAAATTATCATCTTATTAAAGCTCCGTTGTATGTAGTAGATTATGTGATTGTGCATGAGTTAGCTCACTTAATAGAGCATAATCATAGTGATGATTTTTGGAAGATTGTAAAAACTCAAATGGGAGATTTTAGTAAACAAAAAGAGTGGTTGGGTAATTTAGAGATATAAGGAAAAAACATGATTTTAAATTTTTCAACCCTAAGCGAATCAAAAAAATACAGCGTGATGAGTAATACAATTTTTCCTCGTCCTATCGCTTGGATAACTACAGAAGATGATGGTGTTGTCAACCTTGCGCCGTTTAGTTATTTTTCTCCTTTGAGTTCCCAGCCGCCTCTCGTGATAGTTTCTATCGCAAAAAAAGAGGATACGCAAGAGTTCAAAGATACCTTTGCAAATATTCTTAAGAACAGGGTCTGCACGATAAATCTGGCTCATAAAGAGTTGTTGCAAGATTTGATAAACACAAGCGAAGATTTGCCAAAAGAGGTAAGTGAGTGTGAAAAGTTCGGCATAAAAACAAAGAGTATTTTAGACGATTTTCCGCCGATGGTGGCAGATGCAAAGTGTGCTTTATTTTGTGAATTTGTCAAAACAGTAGAGTTAAGCAATAGATATGAGCCGCTGATTTTAGAGATAAAATATGTGTATGTCGATGATAAAAATATTGATGAGAAAAATCATATTCATTTAGAGAACATTGGACGAGTTGGGATGGAGTTTTTAGTCGATGCTGCAAGGGTTCACTGATTAATATGACAAATCGCAATATTTTTTATTACTATCTGTTTTTCTTGCTAATATATTTGTAATTATTTGATTTTTGGAGTGCATAATGATAGAAAAAAAGTTCCCAGACATAGTAATACTATCGCTCAAAGCAAAAGATTTTGCAACGGAAATTACTAAGTACAATGTAAAAGCTCAAAATATAAGCTATAAAAATCAAATCTCAAATGAACATGCAACTAACAATAAAGCGGTAAGAGACTTGCTCGTCTCTCGTGGAATAGTAAAGATAGTTTGAAATAAGGAAAAAGACAATGAATAATCAAATCAAGTCAAACATAATCATCTACAAAGATATAAATGGAGAGATAAAGCTTGATGTATCACTTGAAAACGATACTGTATGGCTGAGTCAAAAGCAGATGTCTTTGCTTTTTGATGTAAATGTTCCTGCGATAAATAAGCATATAAAAAATATTCTTGCAGATGGAGAACTAAATAGTTCAACTATTTCCAAAATGGAAATAGTTCAAAAAGAGGGAAAAAGAGAAGTTAAACGGGAAGTAGAATTTTATAACCTAGATATGATTATCTCTCTAGGTTACAGAGTAAACTCCAAAAGAGCCACAAGCTTTAGAGTCTGGGCAACAAAAGTCTTAAAAGAGTATCTCGTAAACGGCTATGCTATTAACCAAAAAAGGTTAGAACAAAAAGGGCTTAAAGAGTTAAATGAGACTATATCACTCCTGCAAAATACTATCTCACAAAGTGAGCTTGAACTTCATGAAGCCAAAGGGCTGTTGGATGTAATACTAAACTACTCTCGTACTTGGTCACTGTTACAAGGTTATGATGAGGACTCTTTACATGTAAACATTGAGCCAAAAGAAGCAAAGTTCGTTTTGGATTTTGATGAGGCAAAAGAGGCTATCGCACAACTAAAAAGGGAGCTTATGAGAAAAGGCGAAGCTACCGAGCTTTTCGGACATGAAAAAGCGGGAGAGTTTGGCGGAATGGTGCGAAACATCTACCAAACATTTGGCGGTGTTGATTTGCTCCCTAGCGTAGAAGAGAAAGCGGCAAATCTGCTCTACTACATCATCAAAGGGCATCCGTTTAATGACGGCAACAAACGCATCGGTGCTTTTATATTTATTCTCTTTTTGGCTAAAAACAATATGCTTTATAAAAATAGCGGCGAGCTAAAAATCAACGATAACGCCCTTGTGGCACTTTCACTCATGACTGCCAAAAGCGACCCGCAACAAAAAGAAACTGTGATAAATCTGATAGTAAATATCTTGGGGGAATAGATGGATAAACTCATAAGAAACTCTACGGCAGAATTTTTGATATTTACTTCTCAAAGTGGTGAAAACAGCATAGAAGTAAAAGTTTTTGACGAATCTGTTTGGCTAACTCAAAATATGATAGCCCAGCTTTTTGATGTACAAAGACCAGCTATCACAAAACACCTGAAGAATATTTTTGAAAGCTATGAGTTAGATGAAAATTCAGTTAGTTCCATTTTGGAACATACTGCTAATGATGGTAAAAATTATAATACAAAATACTATAACTTAGATGCCATCATCTCCGTAGGATATAGAGTAAACTCAAAAAAAGCGACACAGTTTAGACAGTGGGCAACTGGTGTGCTAAAAGAGTTTGCTATTAAAGGGTTTGTGCTTGATAAAAAGCGACTTGAAAACGGTTCATTTTTAGGACAAAACTATTTTGATAAGCTCTTAGAAGAGATAAGAGAAATTCGTTTAAGTGAGAGGATGTTTTATCAAAAGATTACTGATATTTATACCACAAGTGTGGATTACAACAAAGACGATGAGACCACCAAAAAGTTTTTTGCAAAGGTGCAGAACAAACTTCATTTTGCTATTCACGGTCATACAGCAGCCGAACTCATCTACTATAGAGCAGATAGTCAAAAAGAGCATATGGGACTAACTTCTTATGATAATGCACCTAGTGGAAAGATACTAAAAACAGATGTTACCATAGCAAAAAACTATCTCTCAAAAGAAGAACTTGACTCCCTTGGTCGAATCGTCAATGCTTTTTTAGACCTTGCAGAAGGTAGAGCTAAGAGAAATATCCCAATGAATATGGAAGATTGGGCTTCAAGGCTTGATATGTTTTTAGAGTTTGATGATAGAAAGATTTTACAAAATGCAGGAAAAATTACCAAAAAGATAGCAGATGAACATGCCCTGAGCGAATTTGAAAAATATCGTGTGGTTCAAGATAGACTTTTTATGAGTGATTTTGATAAACAACTTTTAGAATTACAACGCAAAAAATAACGAAGGAAAAAAAATGGTTTCAGTAAAATATCTTCATCAGGTTCAGGCACTTTTGCTCTCTGGTTTTATGAGTTTTATCATGTCGGGAGCGATTACATTTATTAACTTAGGGTTGGTGGATGATTTTGTTTCAGTTTGGATACATGCATGGTTAGTTGCGTATGCTATCGCATTTCCGACCATATTGCTTGTATTTCCTTTTGCCCGCAAGCTAGCTATGAAGATAGCATCCAAATAAAAAATGTCAAAACTACTAATTTTATTGATATTTATTTTACCTCTGTTTGCAAAAGAGCCAAATTTCGGTAAGTATGACGGAAGTGCGGTCATCTTGGATTTAAACAGTTCAGAAAAAACAGTTTTTGGAACGCGTGCAGATGAGAGGTTTAGTCCGTGTTCTACTTTTAAAATCCTAAACTCTATGATAGCTCTTGATAGTGGAGTTGTAAAAGATGAAGATGAGGTTATAAAGTGGGATGGAGTAAAGCGTGAATACCCTGCATGGAATCAAGACCATACTATGCGTTCCGCCATAGCTGTATCTGCCGTATGGTTTTATCAAGAACTGGCTAGTCGTATAGGCGAGCAGAGAATGAAAGAGTATGTAAGCAGAGTTAAGTACGGTAATGCGGATACTTCCAATACTCTTACGGACTTTTGGCTTGGGAACGGAAGTCTCAAAATCTCTCTAAATGAACAAGTTGATTTTCTCTCACGACTTATGCGCAATGATTTAGAATTTCCGCAACATGTAATGGACACGGTTAAAGATATTATCACTTTAGAAAAAAACGATACGTATCGACTCGGCGGAAAAACAGGAAGCTGCGGTGGGGCAGGCTGGTTTGTGGGTTTTGTGCAAAACCATGACAAAACTACTGTTTTTGCTTTTAACATTAAAGGCGAGGGCGCAAACGGAGTAGAAGCAAAAAAAATAGCTTTGGAATATTTGAAAAGATGAGCGGTTACAAAATTGAAAATTAGGAAAAAAGATTAAAAACACTCACAAATTATTAGGCATAAATAGTACCAAGCCGCTTTGTTGATAAGGGATAGTCTTGCATCCAGTCGATTTGATGTGACAAATATCCACGATTTGGCGCATCGTTTGGCGCATAGGTTTGGGCATCGACACCAGAACCGTATTTTGAAAAAGCTTTGTCGATAATTTGTGCAAGTTTTTCTGTTAAAGCTTCACCCTTTAGGTTTTGTAATTCATTAGAATTATATGCATTGTTTATAGCTTCGCTTGCTCTTGATGAATTACTGCCAAAACTGGCACTCCCATCAGCCCAAAGTACTCCTATAATATTGTTTCCTGCACGATAAACGGTATGTGCTTTTGTTTGCGCCTGTTGTTCAAGTGCCTGTTGCCTTTGTGATTCGCTAGGCTCTTCAAGGGTATTTATAATGTCTTTTATGCTTGAATCAAAAAGTTTCTTTTGAGGTGTATCAAGTGCTACTAATGAGCTAACGGGAATTGACTGGATATTCATCTCTACTCCTTTGATTTGAAAGGTTTTTTAAACGATTTTACATTTATTTTTTATTGAAATATAATAAGCAATAGTAATTCCAATGTGGCAATAGTTATCTAAGTGTGAGTAGATTTTTATTGAAATAAGCAGTTCGTTTGTTGCCGATAGATAGGTGTTGATATTTGAAGTCTCAAATGTGAACTATGAGAGGCTAAAATAGTTTTAAATAATTGAGCTTTACGGTTATACGGAGCTAAAAAAAAATAAGGAGTTGTTTTTATGATAAATTGCAGAGTTGCGAAGATTGAAGATGTAAAAGAGTTATGCAGGCTGTTAAATCAGCTTTTTACACAAGAGGCGGAATTTCTGCCCGATGAGATGTCACAAGAAATAGCCTTAAAAAAAATTATCTCAGATGAGAGTATCGGAGAGATTTTTGTTGCACAAAAAGATGACAAAATAGTTGCAATGGTAAATATCTTATATACCGTCTCAACGGTTTTGGGAGCAAAAGTGGCTATTTTAGAAGATATGATTGTAGATAAGCGGCATAGAGGGCAAGATATTGGCTCGACACTAATAGACTTTGCCATAAAAAAAATAAAAACAAAAGGGTGTATGCGTGTAACTCTCTTAAGTGACGGAGATAACTTCAAAGCCCATAAATTTTATGAAAAACAGGGTTTTGTAAAATCCACTATGATACCTTTTAGAAAAGTTATAGATAGATGCTAGTCAAACACAAATTTTTAAACTCTTACCCACTTGTGGGCAAAAAGATACTTATCATCGGTACATTCAACCCCGATGTATCATGCAACAAAGCAGAATTTTTCTACGGCAGAGCAAAAAACTACTTTTGGGACCTGCTTCCCTCCATGTTCGGCAAAGAGAGCCTCAAGGGTGATGTAGAAAAACAAAAAGAGTTTTTAGAAACATACGATATCGAACTAAGCGATTTGATACTTTTAGTCGCTCTAAATGAAGCCGATATTTGCAACTACGGCGATGACAAACTAAAAGATGTCAAAGAGTACAATACCGACAATATTTTAGAGATTTTGAAAAAGGGCAAGACAGAAGAGGTCTATTTTACTAGAAAATCGTTTGATAAAAGTGTAGAAAATATAAAATCAGAGATCTATAAGATAAAAATTTTTTGTGATGAGAACAGCATAAGATTCAGATTTTTACCGACGCCTGCACGCTTCTTAACTGAAAAAAAGCGTCAAGAGTGGCAAGAGAGGTTCAGATAGATATGCAGATTTGGAAAAAGAGTGAAAGAAAAAAATAACACAAAGTACATAGTATGGATGATCATTGCCATGCTTTTTTGGGGTATCGCATGGACTGCCGGCAAGGTTGCAGCGGAACATTCAAATACGCAAGCAGCCGCTTTTTGGCGTTACGGGATCTCTTTTATAACCATCATTCCGCTTGTCTGGTATTTGAAAACTCCGCTTAAGACGGATCGGATCGGATTTTTATATATGTTCTTAGCAGGGGCGTTAACTTCACTCTTCAACTATCTATTTTTTACGGGGCTTGCACACGGAGATGCTGGATACGGCGGAACTATGGTCACTTCTCTGGCGCCTATTATTACCTATGCGCTCTCTATCTCTTTTTTAGGCACAAAAGTCTCTGCTAGGCAGATAACGGCGCTTGCAATAGGAGTATTTGGCGCGCTTGTTCTTCTTCGCATACCGTTTGACGGATTTGCTTTTTTAAACGCAGAGAGTTCCTACTTTTTAGGTTGTGCAGTAGTGTGGGCGCTTGTTACGGTAATCTCTCAAAAAGTATCTTCAAGAGCGGATCCTATGTTTTACTCTTTTGTGGTATTTGGGATTACCGCTTTCATAAATATGCTCTTCGCCCTTCCTCATCATCCGTTTGACTTTGAGGCATATGACGGCATATTTTGGGCAACCATACTCTTTATCGGGATCGTTCCTGGAACATTTAGCACTGCTCTATATTTCGTCTCGGCAGGCAAAGTCGGAGCGGACAAAACAGGCGTGTTTATGTTCATCGTCCCTATAGGCGCAATGGTATCAAGCGCTATCGTATACAAAGAAGAGATCGCTATGACGACCGTGATCGGATGTTTGCTTGCGTTTGCGGCAATAATCTTATTTAATATCAAAAGATCTAAAAAATTTTCAAATTAAAAGAAAAGAGAGTAATATAGCAAACAGCAGTTACATAATAAAAGGTCGTTAATGCTAAAAAAATATTATCACTACTTTTTTTTACTGACCTTGGCGGTTATAGTTTTTTACAGCAGTGATTTTAAGGTTATCATTGCCGGAATCGCTATTTTTTTAGTTGGTATGATTTTTATGGAGGATGGATTTAAACTCTTTAGCGGCGGAGTTTTAGAGAGAGCTTTGCATGTAAGTACAGATACCGTTCCAAAAGCCGTTGCCATAGGCATTATAGCGACATCTATCGTGCAAAGTTCATCTCTGATTTCTATAATAATTATCTCATTTTTAAGTGCGGAACTTATAACATTAAGCGGTGCTATCGGTGTAATATTTGGCTCAAACATAGGTTCAACTACAACCGCATGGATAATATCATCTTTGGGTCTGGAAATAGATATAGCGACCTATGCAATGCCTATGATAATTTTTGGAGCGGTATTTGTTTTTTCCGATACTAAAAGCTATCAGGGTGTCGGAAAGATTTTGCTTGGACTCGGTTTTGTTTTTTTGGGTATCGACTACATGAAAGACGGTTTTGAAGTTTTACAAGGCAGGTTTGACCTCTCAAAATATGCGCTGGAAGGCTATCTTGGAGTTCTTGTATACATCTCTTTTGGACTTATCGCCACTGTCATCATGCAGTCAAGCGCGGCAACTATGGCACTTATCATAACGGCACTTGCAACAAACCAAATCATTTTTGTAAATGCCCTTGAACTTGCTATCGGAGCAAATGTCGGTACGACGATTACTGCGATTTTGGGAGCCATTTCCTCAAATGCAAACGGAAAAAGAGTAGCACTTGCACACTTTATTTTCAACTTTACGGCGGCGGTTGTAGCAGTGGTTTTTTTATATCAGCTTATGGATTTTACGACATTTTTGGCTTCAAAAATAGGTATAGCAGACCATGATTACGGTATGAAGTTGGCACTTTTTCATACTGTTTTTAATACCATGGGAGTACTTATAATCTCACCTTTTACAAAAAAATTCGTAAAATATCTTGAGATGCTTTTTATTGAGGTAAATCTCTATGCGCTAAAGCCTCTCTACCTTGACAATGTGGTTATAAATGTACCCGACGCCGCCATCGAATCCATAAAAAAAGAGACTATACATCTTTACGACAGCGCTATTGAAGCGATTTCTCACTCCATGTTTTTGCATCGACACGCTTTTATAAAAAATCCGGATCTGGTGGGTGCTGTTAAAAATTCAGACATGAGCATAGATGCAGATATAAGCAAGTTTTATACAGACAAAGTTAAAACACTTTACGGTGAGATTATCCATTATGCAACGCTCTCTCAAGAAAACATGAACGAAGAGAATCAAAACAGAGTTTATGATTTAAAACTCGCTTCTCGTGAGATTGTAGAAGCTATGAAAAATATGCGTGATTTGCAAAGAAACATATTTTACTACTCAAAATCAAAAAACTCATATATTAAAGAGGAGTATAACAACCTAAGAGTCTATATCGCTAAAACGATAGATACGATAGAGAAACTAAAAGAACATGTAGATGATCTAGACGTTATAACTTCAATCGAACTATTAAAAGATGGTATTAAAGGGTTGGACAGCATAAAAAACAGCCGTATTGATACGCTTATAAGAGAAAATAAGATTGACTCAAAAATGGCGACTTCTCTTATAAATGACAGCGCTTTTGCCTATGATGTATCGCAAAAGTTGATACAGGTTGCTACGATATTATGGATAAAAGATAAAGATATCAGAACTCTGGGGGTACAAAAATGAAAATTGGTAAAGTGCTTGAGGGCATTGAGAAGCTATTTTTTAGCGATATAAACGATGAAAAAAAGCAAGAAAAACTAAAAGAAAAGCTTCTAAAAAAAATAGAAGAGACAAAGATAGAGATAAAAAACTCAAGCACGGATGAAGAGCTGCGAGACCTAAAAGCAAAACTCTACATCCTAAAAAAACTGCTTGAGAGAGTTTGAGCTTTTAAGTAAAGTTATACAGCGCAACATATAAATTTCTATAATCGTGAGAAGAGATTTAGCTCTTTTAAAATGGAACGAGGTAGTGGAAAATGATAAAATTTTACAATATTTAATATTGCTTAATGCGTAAAGTAATATAATTTTACATAAGAGTTTTACAATGCGCACAACGTTAGTGTATTTAGTTTTGTAGGTTTCAGTGGTTATCGCAACAGTTATTCTTTACAATAAGGTGGGACAGGGTCAGCCTTTAACAAGGAGTAACAATGCGTCTCATCGTAATTGTTATGATTGTTTTGCTTTTGGCAGAACGATTATATTAAAAGCTTATAGAGAGTTCCCGCTCTCTATTTGTCCCAACTGGCTAGAATTATAGCATAAAAATTTTAATAAAAAAAAGGCTTTGAAATGGACGCATTAATATATTTAGGTTCGTGGGTTGCAATAGTTGTTCTGATAGTTGTTTCTAACATTAAAGCATCAAAAAAACAAGGCGAAATTACTTTTGATAAAAGAAGTGGTGCAGATATACAATTTAACGATTATGACTTTCATAATACTATAGACTATAGAAGATTATAAAAAAAAGGCTTTGAAATGGATGCATTAATATATTTGGTTTCGTGGATTGTGGTGGTTGTTGCTATAGTTGTGCTTAACAATAGAGTTAAAAAAGAAAAAGGCGAAATTACTTTTCGCGAAAGCTCACAAAGCTATAGCTATAGAAATGATATGCGAGGCACTCGTCTATTTGATTAAAAAATCAAATAGACTGAAAATATTAATTTTTTTCTAGTATATTTTTTTGACTTACAGGGCTTATTTTCTCCGTCTCTTTTATATTCTCTCTCAAACTCTCGATATCTATAAAATACAACTTATCGCTTGTTGGTAGTGTATTGGCTATACTCTTTGACTTTTGAGCATTTTCGGCTATATATATGACTGCATAAGGGCTATCTTTTAATGTCGCTGAAACTAACTCGTCATACGCTTTTCTTGATTTTATAGAAGTCTCACATTCAATGTAAAATTTACGATTTTTTTCATCAGTGTATATTAAATCAGGAATATGATTTAGCTCTTTATAGTGTGTCGCTACGGTTGTTCTCTCCACTTTGCCTATACGAGAAAGATAAAAATATGCAACTTGCTCTAACATTATATGAGCGATACGAGTTTCTTTAGGTGATGTTGTCGAAATCCTATCTTCAAAATGCTCTCTTAAAAAAAATTGACTTTCTGTAGATAAGTAATAAAAATACCTTGGTCTAATCAGATTAGACTTCTTTCTGTTAAGAAAACCTCTATCGAACAATAATTTAAATCTAGCTCTTGCCGTTATCTCACTGCTAAAAAAAGTTTTTGACATTACAGGTAAAAAACTATACCCAAAAGTATTTATAAATCTAAAAATTTCTATATCTCTATTGGTTATCATTTTTTAAACTCTCTTTAGTTATTTTTTTTATTGGTTGATATATGTATGTGTGTATATAAGAATATGAACCTAATAGAAAAAATAATATACTAGATAAAAAATCAATAATAAAATGTCTAAAAGTAAAAAAAACCAAATTGAATTTTTTTACTATCTTATGAATTGCGACATCAGCATAATAAAAAGTTTCCGTTGTAGTAAAAAAGAAAAGAGACCCTATTAAAATCAACAGAACACCTGCAAACACATAATAAATTATGTGTGCCGAAGTAACAGTTTCAAAATAAACATCATACATAGCTTTTTTAAAAGCTATTTCGTGATGTTTATTTTGAATAGGTGTTATTGATTTTAATAGGAATATCCTAATATTTGAGGTTAAAAAACCTAAACAAAATGCTAATAAAAAGAAAAATACGATATCCATCTTTATAAAATTTATATACAGACAATAGAATATAAAAATAAAAAATATAGATGTAGAGAAACATCCCTCTAGCTCTTTTTTGGTTATGCTCTTGAAAGACATAAGCCTATCATTCATAACTGTTTCGAGATTAAAGCCTAACCCTGCCATTATTCGACTCTTATAAGAGTCGAATAATGCCCTTAAAAGCTCTCTTTTATTTTGCTTATTCATCTCGGTCTGCTGTAACTGTTTACTATCGTTTATCATTTTTCATCGCCTTTTAAAGAATTTATTTTTGTAGCTGCGTTATTTTTTTCAATCAAGTCGTTCAAATCCTCAATATCATTTTTTAAACTTTTTATATCTTGATTAGTCTCTTGAGCTTGAGCAGATACGCTAGACTGATTATATAAATCAACTTGAGTAACATCACGAGTGGACGTAGCATTTGTAGCTTCTGGCACTGTTTGATTT